>SESF01005309.1_pt1 | contig 25861 bp, 27 predicted proteins | sample 3171521 | NCBI WGS metagenome assembly SESF01 (sample SAMN10866945, study PRJNA518727) | freshwater metagenome | biome: subpolar coniferous forest; feature: holomictic lake; material: water; isolation source: holomictic Lake 227, 6 m and 8 m depth | place: Canada: near Kenora, Ontario | collected...
AGGCGAGAGCTAAACACGTACACTGCCTGAAATGTGGCTTGATAATGGACAGAGACCTTAATGCTTCAAAAAATATTCTCCGACTGGGACTACAGTCTGTGGCGAAAGCCTAGATGCCTGCGACTTCAGTCGTGGGAGTAGTCACCGACGATAACTTTTATCTCACCCTCTGCCAGTTTATCGCGTGTGATTGCAATGAGCGAGTACAAAGAGCTGGTAGTAACCAAAGAAGATTACCTGGAGTTCCTGGCCCAGCGCCTGCGTCTGCAGGGCTACTGCCAGCGTGAGATAGAAAACGTAAGCTTTCCCTTCCTCTTTGCCTCAGGAAGCGAGCTGCTCAGAACTTACATCATGGGCGAATCTGAGTTTACCACTACCTTGCCGGATCGGTACAGGCTTCCTGACAGAGGCTTTATCTGGTATCTTTTCACCCAGTCGGTAAGAGAGATTCAAATTATGCCAGATAAGATGGTAATAAAATACGAGCTCTTAGATGAGTACAGAAAGCCTTTCAAGCAATTCTACCACTAGCGGATGGGTCCAGGCGGCAAGGGAAGCCCGGGGCCGTCCCTTCTATAATGCTGACGCAAGAATTGGAGAAAGAAAGGAGATGGCGCCATTCCATACTCCGATTGGCCCGTTGCGCAAGTTAACTTTCAGCTCAATTATCAATCCAATATCGATATGATTAGATATATATGTATTTATAGGTATTATTTATAATAATATCCAAATTCCATGTGGGATATCTATAAATACGAAGGATGAGAAGATAGAAACAAAGTTATTGAGGATTAGCCTAGATACTGATCTGATATCAATTATTGGGATCGATTATGCTATCATCCATGTTGAGTACGGTAAGCAGCACCATGAGCGCGGCCAGCACCATGAGCGCAGCCAGTACTACATCAGTTGTCACCACTTTTGCCACGGTTGGCGTTTCTGAAATCAGCGTTATAAGTGTCATCTGCCTTATTATTCTGCTCAGTGCCTCAGAAATTCTGTCCGCGTCATCACAATGGAATAAGCGTCTATCAACCATGTTGAATCTGGCCATTGTGCCAATGGTACTCACATTCTTCCTGATTGTGAGCTACAAAGTAATAGATGTTGTAGGCACATAAGTGCTTCCGATTCCCAATTGGTTTTTAAAAAACTGGTACTACCGATTTCCATTTTGCGGCTTTTAGTTCCCACCTACGCCGGATTTCCACTTGAAAACGTAGACGTAGGACGCAAATATTAGGGCAGGGACCAAGATAAAATAAATCAAGATCTCGGGTTCCAGAGGTACCACCAGAAATAAAGAGATATTAGTAACGCCGTGCGCCAGAGCGATAATGGGCAGACTCTTTGTCAGCCAGAAGAGCAGCCCGAAGATGACGCCGGCGAAAGAGACGTAAAGAAGCTCCTGTGGCAATTGGTAGCCGCTATGCATGAATCCGAATATTACGCTTGCCAGCAGAAGTCCCGCAATTGAACCCAGCCTCTCTTCCAGTACAGTTTGCAGTGACGATCTGAAGATGAATTCCTCCACAATTCCTACAAAGAAGATCATGGTCACAGCTAGGATCAAGACATCTTTGATATTGGCGCCCGGTGTCAGCAGTTGGGGATGTATCACATTATATTCGCCCCAACCCAGGGCAAAGCCCACAGAAATGGCCAGGGGAAAATAAAACAAAAAACCTTTAATGGTTAATCCTGCTTCCGAGCGGCCCACAAAACCGTCCTTCACTAGAAAGTAAATGGGTATGTACATGGGCGCGTAAACCATGGAATAGGAGTACAGAGTTAAATCGAAAAACACGGGCATGGCGACATTTAAAAGCCGGAAAAGGGGCAAGAGCATAAGTGCAGGATATATACGATTATTTATATAAATTGAAGATAAGATCAGCAAAATTAAATTCAGGGCATGGATAGGCATCGCAGCATTGGGTTTGCCTAGAAAGATGAGGAGTTCAGCCAGAAGAATTAAAAATACGGGAAATATAAGATCAAGGTTATATCTTGTAATATCCTTTGCGTTCATCTTAATCCTTATTCGTTCTCTTGGCAGACTTAATAGCTTCCCCTCATATATCTAAACCTCTGTCGAAGACATAAAAAGCCATATATACTTTCCTAATCTCTTTTGTGGCGATGAGAGGAAAAAATATTCTGCTTTTGCTCCTTATATTTCCCATTAGTGTGACGGCATTAAGTAACTCTTCATTGACCTTTTCCAGCAACTCTCCTGGGATGGGTGCAATTAGCCTTGAAGGAAATGATACGCTATTAATGCCGAAGATGGGCTTTCCAGATGGAGATATTATGGTGGATTTTTTTTACAGTATTCCTGTTTATTCTCGCAACCAATCAATTATTGGCTCTTTTCTCTTTACCCATCAAGCGGGGGCGTCTAATATCTCTGTGTGCATATCTCCATTTGATCTCTCATCCTACCTCTCCGGCGATCGGGGGACACGTGGCTTTAGTGGAAAAGAATGCGCTAAGACTAACAATGGCACATCATTCCAGCTATCGAGTAGCAGCAGCGGCATGTATTCACTGAATTTTGAAAATAAATCAAATGTGCTCATGTCTATGCCTTTGCTGATAACAGAGGGACAAACCGTTCTGCAGATGCCAAGCATTGTAACGGCGGATGAGCCGTTTATTCAGGTGAAGATGAATACAACCGTGCCAGGCAATCAGAGCAAAATCTTTGCGGCGATTATGATATCTCGAAAAGATTATGAAAACGCAAGCCTTCGCATAGCCAAAAATAAGACCACAAACAGCTTTGATCTTACTCTTTCCCTGTGCTCAAAATCTCTGCAGATACAGGGCCCGCCTAAGATCTCCTCCGAGCTTCTCATGAATCTGCTGCCCCTTCTGCCCGCAAACAGTGCCGTGGGCCTGCAGGAATCAACAGAACCGGGAGTCGATCTTATCCTATTGCCGGATAAATCCTGGGAGAAGGGTGAATATATATTGACGGGTGGTATATATTCACCAGGAAAGGGCTTGCTGGGCATAAAGCAGGGCGAGGTCGAGATAATTTGAGACATATCAATTGATTAGAAACCGCTGGATGGCCCCTCCAGATTGATCTCGTCGAAGCGAACGGATTCGTTGATCGCTTTGGCATTAATTGAATAGTTGCTGGAGGGAAATCCGCTTGTGTTCAAGGCCAGATCAAATTTGCCGTTGATCAACAGCTTCTTGACCACTTTCATCTCCAGAGAGACCTCTGTGGCATTATCAATTGTCTCTCCAAATATCTTGAATTGATATCTTCCTGGTGAAATCAAATCGCTTTCAATTTTCGCCGTTCCATCCTCGCCAGCCGTGGCACGAGTTGAAATCCAGGTTCTGGTAAAATTAGCACCGCCTTGCACAGGATCCTTTTTCACGCCCACATTCAGGTTCTTCACTTTGCTCGCCAGTACTGTAAAGTCGTTGGGTTTGCCCGGCATATGGATTCCAGGAAGATCATAGCTGTACCCATTCTCAGTTCCCGTGACCTTCCAGTTAGAGGATATTGGCGGCATATTGGCTCCTACGATATCCATGCTGTATCTGCCATTGAAGACCGGGAGTATGCTATTAACCTGGATTGTAAGCAGTATCTCTCCCTTCCCGTCCCCTGAAAGCCTCTTCTCCGGCCATGTTGGATCTACGAATTCTCTATAATTATAGGGATGGGTAACTGTTGCATCCATCAAAAGATCCTCCGTCGATAGGTTCTCTATGACGGAGTCCCCTCTTATCAGTTCCAGCTCTTTGAGATGGTAAGTCCCATTGAACCTGTGCCGTTCAATGGTCTTGCCGTCAAAATCCATATGCAATCTGCTGGACCCTATCGGCAGCAATCCAGATCCTATGGACCAGACCACATTCTTGCCGTTACCGTCGTACAGATATCCGATCACGCTATAGTTCCCGGGATCGTAAACCATAACTCCGACATCCACTGTCAGGTATTCGTAGAGCCCGTCGCCATTTATATCGGACCCGTAATCGGAATAGCTGCCCGTGAGCTTGGCCGACTGGCGTTGCACCATATTAATATCTGGTTTAATATCATATGTTCTAGTTATATATTTTTCTTTCGATGTGTCGATCTTATCTCCATTTTCATCATAAAGAGCTAGCCTTTCGATGCGATATGGCCCGGGCGATTTCAAATCATAGAGGTCGAACCGGATCTTATGGGATCCAAAATTCAAGAATGCCGCATTGTTAATGGAGATATTTTCACCATTTTGCATGTTGTAGAGAACTCCTTCTGAAGAATAGTTTCCTGCCGCCTTAACGCTGACGCTTGCCTCAATAGTTATGTAGTCTACGATACCATCTTTATCGTCATCAGTCGCATAGTCTTTGAAAAGTCCGCTAAATTTTGCTGGGTATTGATCCCCGCTCTTTGTGGTTACAAGATTTGCGGTGATGCAATAGTCTTCATGCTCCGTTTGTTGATTTCCAGGGCCTACCTTGGCGACCCATCTACCGGCTGCGGGTCTTTCTATCGAATAGGTCTTGGATGTATTGCTCTCTTTGTAGGCTACAAATGAATCGTTCTCGGGTCTCATCCATTCGCCGTCTGGCGTCTGAAGGTTAAGATCGATTTTGCTCGCAGCATTTCTCCATTTGAGAGCAAAGCTGGCCATAGATATATCCGGTCCGATATTAACTGCGTAAGTCAAAGCCTCGGAACTGGCCAGCATACCGCAAGCTGGAACGCCTGGCTCTATATCCTCGTTTGCAGAAGCTGTCAGTATAAAAAATAAAGAAAAAAAGAAAACCAAACCCGATGATATGATCCTGGAGTTCATATATCTTTAGCAAGATGCTAGATATAAAAGCTTAACTCTGTTCCATGCAGTTTTCGCACTCTCCGATAGTGTTCTCCAGATCCATCTCTTCATTAATTAGGACTTGTTCCGAGTGTTCATCCACCGGTGTAGTATTAAATAGGGCCCAATAAAACTCTCCCACGTCCGGAACATTTTTCGCTGTGATTGTCGCGGTCCATTTTCCTGCCTCAGGATTTGGCAAGATATAGAAAATCAGGCTCTTATTCGTTCCATAGATAATCGGCAGTTGAGCCGTCGAATCTATCTTAGCGCCACCAGGCGAGGTAAGGATCGCTTCCAGGTTGCTTGTGGCATTAATCCAGGTCAGGATAAATGAAAACGATGATAAATTAGTGCCAATGGTTGTGTTCAACAGCACACTCTCGGTGGCATGTATCTGTCCGTATTCCGGAATATATGCGGGCATTTCCGATCCGTCTTTAACTAGATCTGAAGCAATAGAAATAGATAAATTGCTGACCACAAGAGCTAATGCAAATAACATCAATCTTAGAGATCTCATTATTTATCACATCTCTTAATCAAGTAATCGTGGTCCTGTAACTTATTGCCACCCAAGTGCCGTACGTTGTACCTTTCGTTCCTACTTGGATTGTTGGGGTTCCGCTTATCTCACATTTCTTGGTCTTGGTGCAATAGGTATATGTGGTCTTGGTCCTCTCCATTTGCCACTTTGTGACGGTTCGTTGGTATTTAATATATAATCTAAGCGTTACCGCAGGTTTGATTCCCGGTATTCTGTAGGTAAGGACCAGGGTTTCTTTTGTTTCGGTACCAACGTTTGTAATGACCTTTTTATATGCCGAGTATTTGGGCACACAAGTTACCGCACTAGCAGGAGCCGCCAGGAAGACAATCAATAGCACCACTATTAGAACAATGGATATTTGCCGGATTGTCTTACCCTTTTGTCTCAATTTCACAATCATAACCTTCATCACCTATGCCAGATCGGACCCTTGGTGCACCAATCTCCTAAACCAGTAGTAATAGGCGCAATTAGCTGGCAGATATCATATTATCATTACTGCAATCTCTCTCGTGAGATGCATAGATATAGTTTCTCAATCAACGTATAAAAAACTTTTCCTGTGTGCAATGCCTTTGCCGAAAAAGAGAAATAAGTTGGAGAGAAGAGATGGATTTGAAACCATGAAGCAGATCTTTGCTCTAATTGCTATCATTATTTATGTGGTCATACCAGTTGGTCTGGCCTTTGAGTTGTCGCCGGAAAATCCGGCGCCTGGTCAAGAGGTGACCTTGACAGGAACGGGAAAACCAGGGGAAGAGCTCTCTTTTCAGTCCAGCTTCACTATGAATCTGCCGGTTACTGGTGGTGAGTATGGATATGAGACAACGATCCTGGTTCCTCAAAAACCCAATCGCTTCACGGTATCGGCTAATAACGTGCAGGACTTTTATGCCGGTGTGAAGTTCGGCATCTGGATCACCAAGAGCTTCCAGGTCAGCGGTGGAACGATCCGCCTCTCCCAGGCAGATGTGCCGCCCGGCAGATATAATTTGAAGATGTTTGGCAAAGCTCTGCCCGGATCAACAGAGGTTCCTGTAAACATCGAGGCCCAGACGCAGGTCAAAGCAGACTCTGCGGGCACATATAAACTGGCTATCGACACCAAGGGCATACCGGCGGGAGATTACCGCATACAAGGGGCTGGAGACGTAAAGACCATTCGTCTAGGTGGCGGCTCTTCGTCAGCATCGCCTTCCATTGATGCCTGTGATGTCTGCCGAGAGAAAGACATAATCTTAAACGGTGGTCAGTCTTACCCGCAAGAGAGCGGAAGCGAGACCGGTCTTCCTCTGCTCTCCGGCAACCAGAATTCATCACAGTCCGGAAAGCCCGATCCAGGTAGCGGCTTTTTAAGCACGGTCGCAAATTGGATTGGGGGGCTACTGGGCATGCTACTCTTGAGGCTGTGAAAGATATAGATAAGATGATGAAGATCCCGTCCGACCTGTTAACAGCCGTAATTGTAGCGTTAGCCACACTGCTCTTTACTCTGACGCCGCTCTCCGTTCTTCCGGTGCGCATACCCCTGGGCCTGGTAATGGTGCTTTTTGTGCCGGGCTACACACTCATTGCCGCCCTTTTTCCCAAGAAGGCGGATCTGGAAGGAATCGAGAGGACGGCTCTCGCTTTTGGGCTATCCATTGCCGTGGTGCCGCTCATTGGCCTTGGCCTCAACTACACACCCTGGGGAATCAGGCTGACTCCGGTGGTCGTATCTCTGGCCATATTCACCATCGCTATGGCGGCAGCGGCCTACTGGCGGCGCATGAGTCTGCCTGCCGGGGAGCGGTTTTCCATACAATTTCGCGAGACGATTGGCACCTGGAAAACGGAAATTCTGGCAGACGAAAAAAGCCGGCTGGACAAAGCCCTGACGGTAATATTAATAATAACCATATTTTTATCCATTGCCGCCCTGGTTTATGTGATAGTGACCCCCAAGCAGGGCGAGAAGTTCACGGAGTTTTATATCCTGGGGCCGGGCGGCAAAGCCTACGACTACCCGACAAGCGTTCTGGCAGGAAATAGCAGCACTGTGATTGTGGGCGTGGTAAATCACGAATATGCGCCGGTTAACTACACCATGAGCATTTCCCTGAACAACACGCCTGTGAATAACACTACACTTGAAGACAATTTCAGGGACGATTTTCTCTTCATCTATCCAATACTGAGCATGAATCTGACCCTTGCCCACAACGAGACCTGGGAAAAGCCGGTATCTTACGTTCTCAATCATACCGGCGACCTGCAAAAGCTGGAGTTTTTGCTCTACAAGGAAGGAAACTTCACCAGCTCTTACCGGGATCTGCATCTTTGGGTGAATGTGTCTCAAGAAGGATTGAATCCGGCAGAAGATGCAGTGTACCTGGCCAGGGCCAATTTTGCCGGTCGAAAATAAACTGCAAAATGCCGAAGCAGCTACCTTTCTTCAGACTTTGGCTTTAGTCTTGCTGATTTCTTCTTCCTTCTTCTTCTTTCTAACCTCATCCACTTCATCGCGAAACTGCATGTAGTCTTCAAAGCAGCCCATATACTATCGTCTCCCCTGTCCTATGGCCTTTATTCGCGGCTATTATTTATATTAGTTTCTAAAATCCAATAAATTCGAGAACAAAAATGCCTGCTATCCTGGAGTGATGAGATGGACGAGCTGATCAGCAAGGCGGCGGCGAAGGCCTCTCAAGATGAGGTCTTCCAGGCCCTGGCTTATGCCGCATTAAAGGCCCGGGCGGCCAGAATTGCCCCCAACCAGATCATACGGATCAGAGAATTCGATCTGATGGTGGCTGAGGATGAAAACGGGGACGGTCTGGTGGTGCAGATCATCCTGCCCCTGGAGCAGATGGAAGGACTGGCCCTGGCCAGGGCCTGCGAGCAGGGCGGCTGCGCAGAGAGCGGGAGCGATCACGAGCGGCGGGAATGGCTGGCTGTTTTCTGGGACGAGCTGGCCCGGTACTTGGCCAAATGGCAGGACATCAAAATGCGACGGGGGCCGGGGGAGAATGTGACCTTCGAGAAAGCGGTGAGCAGGTGAAGCAGGATGATGTTATGGAGGATTTTTTCGCTGGAAAGCTCCTGGCAAAGCTTCTAGCGGCGGGAGAAGTGGCGCTAAAGGCATGAGCCAAAATCAAGCGATGCCGGCGCCATGCGGCCCCGCCCGCGCGTGTGTGGGCGGCGGATTCGTGTGGCTGTGAGGAGGCCGTGGCCAGGGTGCGCGAGCTGGACGGCTCCACGAGGGGGCGGGAATTATGCACAGTTATATGCAAGAGGAAAAAAAAGAATTCTAATAGCGACGCCTACAAATAAGAATAATTCAGCATTCACTGCAGAAAGATGATGGGTTACTTCGATGCCCAAGGGAACATTCCTGATAAGGAGGCATCATGATAAAGCCCCATATTCCTGATACCTTGCCGTTGAAGAACATCGACTGGGAGAGGCACGTAACCCTCATTGGCAAGGCCAACGCTGCCTTCGCTCGATACGACGGAATTCTGCTGGGCATGGTCAATCCAGAGGTGCTGCTCTCGCCGCAGACCACGCGCGAGGCAGTCTTGTCATCGCGAATCGAAGGAACTCAGGCATCTCTGGAGGAGGTCTTGCAGTACGAGGCCGATGTTGGAGACCCGGAAAAGAACCAGGTTCCGCCAGACAGCCCGCAGGTTCGCGACATTCATGAGATCATCAATTACAGGAAGGCCATGGGAACTGCTGTCGAGAAGATGGCTGGCCGGCCATTTGGCATCAATACCATACGAGAGCTTCATAGAATACTACTAACAGGCGTCAGAGGCCGCTACAAGGACCCCGGCGAGATCCGGCGTATCCAGAATTTTATCGCGTCGCCTGGAACGCCCATTGATCAGGCAACATTCATTCCGCCCTCTCCGGAGGTAATAATGGATGCCCTTTCCAACTGGGAAGATTACCTCTACTTCACAGAAAGAGATCCACTTGTTCAGTTGGCCATACTCAAAGCCCAGTTTGAATTGATCCACCCCTTCCGGGATGGAAATGGCCGCATCGGCAGGATGCTCGTGCCTATAATTCTGTATCACAAGAAAATACTCTCCCAGCCCATGTTTTACATCAGCTCCTACCTGGAAAGGAATCGGGACGTTTACTACGAGCGGCTGCTGGCAATATCCAGAGATGGTGACTGGAATGGATGGATATCGTTTTTCCTGGAGGCTCTCGTCCTGCAATCGGAGGAAAACAGCAAGAAAGCAAGAGCTATCCTGGAGCTGTACAACCGGATGAAACTGCAAGTTCCAGAGATCTTACATTCTCAATACTCAATCCGGGCAGTGGATGCTATATTCACTCGGCCTATATTCAAGTCAAAATATTTTGCGAAGATATCCAGGATTCCGGAAAAAACTGCCCCCAGAATAGTACAAGCGCTCAGAGATAGAGGTCTCCTGACTGTGCTACGTGAAGGACGAGGGCAAATTTCCGCAATATACATGTTCTCCGAGCTGATCGACATCACTGAAAAGGGTGGGTAGTTTGGGGATTATTTGGCCAGGATTTGTGTCGCATAGATGGTTAGTCTGTGCAAAACAAAGACATCTTCATCTCATACACGCGACACAAATCATTGTTTCGTGATCTGCGGGAGGGGCAGGCGAGAATTGCTGCCTGGAGTGAATTTGCGCGTCATCCGTGACGCACAAATTGGTTTGTGCGACATATTTGGCAAAATATGACGTGCAAATGAGAAGCAAAATCGAATTCGAGGATTTACAATGAAGTGCTCGGACTTCATAAGGGTGCTAAAAATAGTAATAGGTTACGAGTTTCTATTTCCGGCAGGCCAGACCGCAGTGGTTCAGGAAACGATGGCCAAGTGGTGATCTATTTGCAAAATAGGGGCCGGGACCGGGATTCGAACCCAGCTCGAGGGATCCACAGTCCCTCAGGATAACCACTACCCTATCCCGGCACGCCACAATGGCAGTCTACTGCGAGGAGATAAAACTTTCCCCGCAGTAGGCTCGTCCTGTGACATCCACCACCAGAGAAATAAGATCCTCCAGGCGGTTGATGTAGTAGACGCGGCCCAGGCTGGCCAGCGCTTCCTCCACATGCTTATCTTTGTAGGCCTGGTCGATGCAGAAGAGCACGAAATTGCCCGCTTCCGAGGCTTTTTTGATGTCATCCCATTCCTGGTAGAGGTTCTGGATGTGCGTGTCGGTGATGCACAGGATCAGGCATCCAGGGCGCTGCTATGCCAGCGCTCTTATCGCCTTTCCCGGTATGTGGGTGCGAGTTGAGAAGAACTCTACCAGCACATCCTCTACGGCATTTAGATCCCTCGTCCAGGGAAGGGCCAGATATTTCTTGCTGAAATTTATGGCCGCGATCTCAATGCAGTAGCTTTGATCGCGATACCAGCGCTTAAGGTCCCCCTTCAGGCCCAGAACGGCCAGCACCTCTTCGTACTGGCCAAGATCGAGGCCTGCGGCATAGTTGAGGGGCGCGTTATTGGCGTTGCCGTTCAAGATCTCCAGGCATCTGATCTAACCCGCGCCCCAGGGTGCCGGGCAGAAACGGCTCCAGGATCTTTGCCGTCTGGCGGCACTGCCTATGCCAGAGGCTCCGCTCTCTAATGCCGGGAGAAAAGACCCGTCCTAAAAAGGTGGCTACATTGCCTGCGATATTAAAAACTGGCGAATAAAGAGGAACAGCAAAAGCCAATGATGTAGGAGGGAATAAAATGCTTGACTTTTGCCAATATTGGTTACGACGCCTGACGAATATAAGCTTTTCGCCTTAGGCGATCAACGTGGTTAATAATGGGAGGGAGCAAAAGTCGAATCCTTGGGAGGGATTGTGATCTTTCGACCTTTGCTTAAAATCATAACGACATTAAACGAATATAAGATTATCGGTCTGAAAAAGTCTTTCTTGCATCTGGCGTTCCAAAAGCTCTCAAATCAGGCAAAAGAGTCAATACATTTGCCGCAGAGATAGTCAATCATGATCTACACGATTACTCTCAACCCGGCGCTGGACCGCACCCTCTGGATCCAGAAGGTACGCGACGATGTATCCAATCGTATCTTGGAGGAGAAGAGTTTCGCAGGAGGCAAAAGCGTTGATGTCTCTAAAGTGCTCAAGAATCTGGGCGTGGACAACATAGCGTTAGGATTCGTGGGAGGGTTCGCCGGCCGGGAGTTGGAGGGTAGATTGCTCAACGAGGGCATTCAGACGGATTTTGTTCATGTCTCAGGCGAGACGCGCACCAACATCATTATCCACGAGAAGGAGACGGGAAAACAACTGGCCTTTAATGCTCGCGGCCCGGAGATAAAGGCGTCCGAGCTTATGGAGTTCGTGGAGCTGCTGGAAAGGCTGCCTTGCAGCGATCTGGTGGCCATCGGAGGCAGCCTTCCTCTGGGCGTCACCCCTGAGATTTACAGAAAGATAATAACAATAGTAAAGAGGTGCCAGTCCACCGTGGTGCTGGATGTGGATGGCGTTGCCCTTCGCGCCGGAATTTTGGCCCGACCTGATGTCATCAAACCCAATATTCATGAGCTGTCCGAGCTGGTGGGCCGAGAGCTTAAGGGGCTGGATGAGATTTGCGCTGCCGCCCGAGAGATCAACCGGCAGGGCGTAAGAATCGTTCTCGTATCCATGGGGGGAAAAGGCATCCTGCTGGTCTCGGAAGGTCATGAGTATCTGGCCGTGCCGCCCAATGTGGATGTGCAGAGCACCATTGGAGCGGGAGACTCCTCCGTGGCAGGCTTCATAAGCGGCCTGATGCAGGGCAAGAGTCTGAAGGAATGCCTGGTCTATGCCGCCGCAGCCGGAACGGCTACCACTCTACATCAGGGTACGGCCCTGGCCCAAAAGGACGATTTCGAGCGGTTGGTGCCACAGGTGAAGCTGACTGTACTCTCCGAGAGGGCATAAGGTGCGTGAAAATGGCAGTTAATATCATAGTCCCTCTGGATGTGCCGGAAGAATGCCGCTCCAAATACAGGGATAACTATCTCCAGATCACCAAAGGCAGCGGACGGTTGATGCTCTTTGCCGGAGATCAGAAAGCAGAGCATCTCAATGACGATTTTTTCGGGCCAAAGATAGACCCGCAAGATAATGATCCCGAGCATCTCTTCCGCATCGCGGCCAAAGCCAACGTCGGCGTTTTTGCCGCTCAACTCGGCCTCATGGCTCGCTTTGGCATGGACTATTCCCATGTGCCTTACCTGGTGAAGCTCAACTCCAAGACCAATCTGGTGAAGACGGCCCAGGCTGAGCCCGTCAGTCCGCAGTGGATCGATATTTCCCAGGTTGTCGATTTTAAGGAGAGCAGCCGCCTCAACATTCTGGGCGTGGGCTATACCATCTACTTAGGAAGTGAGCACGAAGGGGCGATGTTGCGCGAGGCGGCACAACTGGTCTTCCAGGCCCATCAGGCGGGACTGGTTACGGTGCTCTGGATCTACCCCCGTGGCATTGCTGTGAAGAACGAGAAAGATCCCCACCTCATCGCCGGTGCGGCCGGTGTTGCTGCCACACTTGGCTCCGACTTTGTCAAGGTCAACTATCCTGAGAAAGCAGGCATGGATTCTGCCCAGATTTTCCGGGAGGCAGTGCTGGCGGCGGGCCGCACCAGGGTGGTCTGCGCCGGAGGGGAGAGCACCGATGCTAGACTATTTTTGCAGAGGCTTCATGACCAGATCCACATCAGCGGCGCGTCAGGAAATGCCACGGGCCGAAACATCCACCAGAGGCCACTGGCTGAAGCAGTGCGTCTGTGCAACGCCATTTACGCTATAACCGTGGAGAATGCCGGCGTGGATGAGGCCTACAAGATCTACCGGGGTGACTAGTACAGCAGGTTCCGGTTTCACGCGAAGGCGCGAAGATTTTCTGTCTCGTTGCACTAGGATCTGATATCTTGAATCAGTGTGAGCAATGCAGGAAGACTTAGTTAGGGAATAACGAAAAAATGGCGAAACTGGTATTGCTGCGGCACGGCCAGAGCCTCTTCAACCTGGGGGGCAGGTTCACAGGCTGGCTGGATATTGATCTGTCGGAGAGGGGCAGAAGGGAGGCCGGGGAGGCCGGCTGGCTCATGAAGAGTTCCGGTTTGTCCTTCGATATCGCTTTCACCTCAGTTCTGAAGCGCGCCATCCGGACGCTGTGGATTGTGCTGGATGAAATGGATCTGATGTGGATTCCAGCTCTGCCCTGCTGGCGGCTCAATGAGCGCTTTTATGGAGAGCTGCAGGGCAAGAGCAAGCAGGAGACGGAGGAGCGGTATGGGATGGCGCAGGTGCAGAGCTGGAGGCGAAGTTTTTTGGAGAGGCCGCCGGCTGTTGCCCTCGATGACGATCGCTATCCTGGCAGGGAGAATCGTTACAGGGATGTGCAGGAGAGCCTGCTGCCTAAAACCGAGTCCCTGCAGGACACGCAGGAGCGCGTGCTGCCCTTCTGGCGGGCCCTGATTGCCCCGGAGCTGGAGAAGGGCAAGAACGTGCTGGTGGTCTCGCACGGCAACACCATTCGCGCCCTGGTCAAGCATCTGGAAAACATCTCTGATCAGGAGATCGAGGGGGTGGAGATCGCCACGGGGAAGCCCCTGGTCTACGAGCTGGATGATCAGATGCGCATCGTTTGCCGCAGATATCTGGGAAGCCTGCAAACTGGTGGGAAAAAAGAAGAATAAGAACGACCAAACGTGGTTTTTCGGAGATTCCGGCGATAACCAAACTACGACCACGGAATTAAACCACAGGGTCACAGAGCGCACGGAGAACGAACGCAGAGGGAATTTTTAAGGAGTGTTGGGGAATGGCTTATGCAGTAGAGATCATATCTATGGAACAAAAGGAAAAGTTAGTTGAGCAATACGGCAATCAGGTGCTCTACGAGATCAAGTCGGAGATTTACGGATGCTGCATCAAGCTTCTCACGGGCAGTTCTTCCGTCAAGAATGCCTGGGAGGAGAGCTTTTATTTTGACTCCCAGAACGTTCGCTCCCACGGGCGGCTTTATGTTCTGGTGGACGGAACGGTTGGTTTGAACCAGGTTTACTACGATCCTCATTCCAAGAGCTGCTTTTTATTCAATATGGACTATTACGGATGGATAAAGTCCCTGGCGCTCTCCGTGGCCGGAGACATCCTGGAGGACAATCACGGCATCTACTCCGTTCATGGTGCCTGTCTGGATATACGGGGCCAGGGAGTCTGCATTTTAGGTGGATCTGGGGCGGGCAAGACCACCCACACCTACGGGCTGCTGAGAAGCCCCAAAGCGCGCGTCGTCTCCGATGACTGGTTCTTTGCCCGAATTTTTGGGGAGGAGATCTTAGCCTACGGATCGGAGAAGAACTTCTACATTCGTGCCGATCTGGCCGATATCTGGAAGGAATTTTCCGGGCTGGTCGATAAAGCCGTCTTCGATGAGTTGGGGAGGGCGGTGGTGGATCTACGCTGGGTAATCGGCAAGGGTCGCATCCTGCCACTGACGACGCTGGAGAATGTGATCCTGCTGAGGCGCGATCCCGGCCAGGAGGAGACTGTGCGGGAGCTTAACGGCCAGGAGGCGCTGGCCATACTGGAGGCAAACGGCTACTATAATCCTCATTTGCTGGTGAAGAGCGACTTCAAGAGAGGGCTGCGAAGCCACTTCTTCCAGGCGCTCTTCGCCCGAACAAAGGTGCATGAGGTCAACACAAAGGGGACGCCGGAGGAGAGCCAGAGGGCGATCCGGGAGATATTGGGGAGCGGGTAAAGTGGCGTGGGGAGCGGACCGCGCCGCCTGTCTCCTGACTAATTCCGAGGTCGGGAGCAGATGTCAAAGGCAGGCTGGAGCAAGAGGTTATGGCTATTGATCAAGGCTGAAAGTTAAGCTAAAGACCAATCCAATGCTCCACATATTACCTTCGCCCCGCACCGCATAGCTTTAGATACTTTGTCTTCTTACCTCTTCTCTGATAATGCCCGCCGATCCTGTTGCCAAATGGGCGGAGTTCCTCCGCTCCCGTTACTGGGATGAGCTGCTGAAGCTGGCTGACTCCTACCCCGACGAGCGCAGCCTGAAGATTCGCTTCTCAGACATTGACAGGTTCGATTCCGAATTCGCCGAGGAGCTGCTGGAAAACCCGGAGCAGATCCTGGAAGCGGCCCATGCTGCCCTACTGGAGCTGGACCTGCCCATGGATGTTTACATGGACCGGGCCCATGTGCGCATCGCCGAGTTGCCCCGCCATTTCAAAACCCGCGAGCTAAGAAGCGATCACATCGGCAAATTGCTGGCCATCGACGGGCTGGTGCGCACCGCCACCGAGGTCCGGCCCAAGATCATCTCTGCCGCTTTCCAGTGCCAGAGGTGCGGCTTCACCTTCTTCAAGGAGCAGGCGGGCAACAAATTTGAGGACCAGAGCCTCAAGTGCATGAACCAGGCCTGTGACCGGGGCGGGCCCTTCAAGCTCTTGCTGGCCCAGTCCAAGTTCGTGGATGCCCAGAAGATCAGGGTGCAGGAGTCCCCTGAGGACCTGCGTGGCGGAGCGCAGCCGCAGACGCTGGACGTCGAGCTGGAGGACGACCTGGCCGGCAGGATCTTTCCCGGCGACCGTGTTATCGTCAACGGCATACTCCGGTCCTATCAGCGCTCATCTCCTCAGCAGGGCAAGAGCACCTACTTCGACCTCGTTCACAAAGGCATCAGTGTGGAGATGACGGAGCAGGAGTTCGAGGATATTGAGATCGATCCCGAGGAGGAGAGGCAGATCATGGAGATGTCCTGTGATCCGGAGATCTATGAGAAGATCAGGGGATCCATCGCTCCATCCATCTACGGCTACGACGATGTGAAAGAGGCGTTAGCGCTGCAGCTGGTCTCGGGCTTCGAAAAGCACCTGCCAGACGGAGCGCGCATCCGCGGCGACATCCACATCCTGCTGGTGGGCGATCCAGGGATTGCCAAATCTCAGCTTTTGCGTTACATGATCAAGATCTCGCCTCGCGGCATCTACACTTCGGGCAAGAGCTCCACCTCCGCCGGCCTGACAGCCACCGCGGTCAAGGATGAGCTGGGCGACGGCCGATGGACCATCGAGGCCGGAGCACTGGTTCTGGCGGACAAGGGCATCGCCGCCATAGACGAGATGGACAAGATGGACAACGAGGACAAGAGCGCGCTGCACGAGGCGATGGAGCAGCAGAGCTATCATCCTCTAACAGAGATCCAGCTAGCCGACGGGCGAAAGGTGCGTATCGGCGAGTTTGTAGACCGGATGATGGCGGACCGGCCTTTAGATATAATTCCTGGAAAGGACTGCGAGATACTGCCGCTCCATGAGGATGTTAAAATAAAAAGCACCGACATGAGCCGCATCTTCGATCTGCCGGTTGATCGAGTGAGCAGGCACCGGGCTCCAGACCATTTCATTGCCATCGCCTTCTCCAACGGCAAAGAGATCTTAGTTACCCCTGAACACCCCGTTTATGTCGCTAAAGATGGGATTGCTTGCATCCCAGCCTGTCAGATAAAATCCGGAGATATCGTCCCTGCATTGAAATCAAATGAGATCGGATCTCTGAAAATCATTGATGCGAAAGTCGTCCCTAACCAGGGCGAGCACTTCACCGATTATGTTTATGATGTAACCGTCGAGCCCACCCATACCTTCATCTCCCAGGGCCTTGTTCTCCATAACACTATCAGCGTCGCCAAGGCCGGTGTCATGGCCACCCTCAAGTCGCGCTGCTCACTGCTCGCCGCCGCCAATCCCAAGCTTGGCCGCTTCGACAAGTTCGAGCCCATCGCCCCCCAGATCAACCTCACCCCCGCACTCATGTCCCGTTTCGATCTGATCTTCGTTTTGACTGACGATCCGGACACCAAGAGGGATTCGGCCATCGCTCAACACATCCTGAAGAGCAACTATGCGGGCGAGCTGGCCACCCAAGCCGCCTGGAACCCGGATATCTCTCAAGAAGACATCGACAACGCCCTGACGGTGATAATGCCGGTCATTGATCCGGAGATGCTGCGAAAGTATGTGGCCTATGCCCGAAAGAACATATTCCCAACCTTGAGTGATGGGGCCAAAGATTACTTCCTCAAGTACTACGTCGGTCTGCGGAGCCAGGGCCAGGACTCCAACAAGCCGGTGCCCGTCACCGCCCGGCAACTGGAGGCTCTCATACGCCTGGGTGAGGCCAGCGCTCGCCTTCGCCTCTCCGATAAAGTCACCCTGGATGATGCCAAGCGGGTAGTCAAGATCCTGGAAGCATGTCTGCGGAAAGTTGGCGTCGATCCGGAGACTGGCTTTTTGGATGCGGACATCATTGCCTCAGGCACCACCAAGAGCACCAGAGATAGAACTAAATCGGTGATCGACATCATAAGGGATGTGAGCCGTGAGCAACAGGGCCCGGCCCCCAGGGACGCCGTCCTGGATCGAGCCGTGGAGCTGGGCATAGAAAGAGCTAAAGCGGAAGAGATCATAGACCGCATGAGAAGAGATGGGGATGTATTTGAGCCCAGGCCGGGAATGCTGAAGCTGCCTTAAATACAAGCAAAGGAATGATCGTGGTATCTCATAGAGCCGGAAACTAAAAAACGGCAAATAAGAGCCAATAAACTAATTCATCATGATTGCCATGTCCGATATGCCTGAAGAGACGGAAAGGAAAGAGATGTATTTGAAAAGCCACCAACATGGAGCACATACCCTCATTGCAGTCTGTGACTGCGATATCATGGGAAAGAAATTTTCCGAGGGCCATTTGTGCATAGATGTCAGCCCTGATTTTTTTGGAGGCGAAAAGGCCTCTAGTACCGAGGTTGAAGCGGCACTCGCTGCGGCAACAATGGCCAACTTCGTGGGCTGCAAAACAGTCGAGCATGCCATCTCCCTGGGCTACGTGGAGAGAGATTGTGTCCTCTCCATCAATGGAGTTCTTTACGCTCAGATGGTGAGAATGTGATGCAAGCCATCTGTCACCGGTGCGGCCTGCCAACTGATGAAGGGCTCTGCCGACAATGCACCCTGGAAAAAGCAAAGATGGTTATCTGTCCCGACCAGGTCGAGGTGGTCATCTGTTCCGTTTGCGGCGCCCGGCAGGCAAAAGCCAGGTGGCAGCTTCCAGACAGCCGCTCTGTGGAGGAGCAGGCCCATCAAGCGGCAATAGATGCACTTTGCCTTCATAAAGAGCTGGCAGAGCCGCAGATTGAGCTTGACCTCCGAAAAGTTGGAGCCACCCGATATCTGGCAAAAATCAATATCAACGGCAGTTTCATGGGCCAGAGCGTAAGCGAGCAATGCGAAATTCCTGTCCGCATTAAACTGATGGCCTGCGATCGCTGTAGCCGCATGGCAGGCAAGTACTTTCAGTCCACAGTCCAGCTACGCGGAAATACCGTCCGATCCATGACAGAGAGACAGATTGAAGAGGGCAAGAAGACTGCCCAGGATATGGCCGACTCCGGCTATCGCGGAGGAGATCATCTATCCTTTATCCAGGAGATGAAGGAGGTCAAAGGCGGCCTGGATATCATCCTGGGCTCAACGCAGCTAGGCAGACGCATGGCCCGTGCATTTGTCGAGCGCTTTGGCGGCAGGCTCCTGGAAACTGCCAAGCTGGTGGGCAAAAAGGACAGCCGCAATGTGTACCGCTCTACCCTGTTGATCAGGTTCCCAAGACTTAAGCGAGGTGACATTGTATCTTTCCGGGGATCGTTCTTCTCTGTGGCCGGCTTTGACGGCAAAGCGACGCTCATCTCCTCCCTTCGAGAGCGCCGCAGGTCTTCCATGAACGAGGAGGATTCAGAGACTGTAGCGATTTTGGGTAATATTGCTGATGCTATAGCAGCGACTGTGATATCCAAAGATGATGACGTTCTGGAGATCATGGACCCGGAGACTTACAGGACAGCTTTCGCGGCTCGTCCCAGGGATTTGCAGGTTGAGCCCGGAGAAGAGGTAAAGGTAGTAAGAACAGCGGATGGATTCATAGTCTTGTAGTAACTTTTTTCTATCGGGATTAAGTTTGCAGACTCTATATCCACCACAAGGTTCTTAAACTAGTTTCGTACAATTTTAAGTGGTAGAAGCACGCATTTGAGCAACAAATCACATGATAATTAAGCCCTGAGTGGAACTTTGGGCGATGAGATGCCAGCTAAGTGGGGATAAAATGGCTCATGTGTGGGCATTTCTATCAGATGCTCCATGATATTGGTAAATGGACACTGAAATAGTTAGATGAACCTCATATTCACCATCATTCACTGCTTACTGCCTGCCTGTAATACGGCATGGCTACAATTGCGACAATGAGTCGCGAATTGGCCTCGGTAGGCCGCAGATAGCTTTGGCTCTTTGGGTTTGAGTGTGAATTTTATCTATCTATTTTAAAATAAGAGGTGTCTTATATGCAAAATGTTGATACAACTAAATATGTTATTTATGCGGATATAACGGCGGAGGGGATAGTGGAGCGGCCGGACGTGGTTGGCGCCATCTTCGGCCAGACCGAGGGCCTTCTGGGAAGCGACCTCGATCTAAGGGATCTCCAAAAAACGGGAAGGTTAGGCAGGATCGACGTCCAGATTACATCCAGCGGCGGAAAGTCCAGCGGCACCATCTCCATTCCTTCCAGCTTTGATAAGGTCGAGACGGCCATATTGGCTGCTGCCCTGGAGACCATAGACCGAGTGGGACCCTGCATCGCTCGCATCGCTGTAAATCGCATCGAAGATGTGCGCGCCGCCAAGAGGAGATATGTCATAGAACGGGCCAAGCGCATCCTGGTGGAGATGTTCGACGAGAACATCCTGGAGACGGAAGAGATCACCGAGGAGATAAAGCAGTCCGTTCGCGTGGAGGAGATAACTCACCTGGGCAAAGACAACTTGCCTGCCGGTCCCAATGTACTGGACTCCGATGCCATTCTTGTGGTTGAGGGCAGGGCGGATGTGCTTAATCTGCTCAAGTACGGCATCAAGAATGCCGTGGCTGTGGGCGGAACCAATGTGCCGCCAACCATCGCCGATCTGTGTGCTAAGAAGGTCGTTACCGCTTTCACTGATGGCGACCGGGGCGGAGAGCTGATCATTAAAGAGCTTCTTCAGGTAGCAGACATCGACTTTGTGGCCAGGGCTCCGGAGGGAAAGAGCGTAGAGGACATGACCCAAAAAGAGATTGTCCGGGCGCTGCGCCAGAAGATCCCTGTGGAGCAGGTGCTGGATCAATATAAGATCAAAAACCAACCAAAGAAAAGGCGTGAGATCACCACCAAGAGAAAGAGCCTCATTCGCGAGAAGCCCTTCTGCGTGCGAAACACGGCGGAGAGGGCCGAGGCTATCGCGCCGCGTCGGGTCGTGCCTCGCGAAGTCGTGCCCAAATCCGTCCCTGTCCCAGTAATTGAAGAAGTAATTGTAGCGGCTCCTGAACCGGTTCCTGAGCCCGAGCCACAGAGAGAATGGTTCCGACAGCATGTAGATGAACTGGATGGAACTCTTTGTGCCAGGATAATGGATCGGAATCAAAATGTCCTCCGGGAAGTAGCAGTAAGAGATCTGGCCAGAGAGCTGAAGGAAACAAATGGGGACGTGAACGGCGTGATCTTCGATGGAGTCGTAACGCAGCGCATCTTAGACATAGCTGCGGATAAGGGCCTGGAATATCTCATCGGCGCCAAGATGGGAAATATTGCCAAGAGCCCTTCCTGCGTTAAGGTTCTAACCAAAGAGGCGTAGCATTCTCGCCTCTTTTCCTTCACCTTTTTAGCACATTTTTGTAAGTGAGGTTACATCTTATGGAGTTCAAGCAATGCATTGTGATTAGAGAGGATCTGAAGCTCTCGGCGGGAAAGCTGGCAGTGCAGGTGGCCCATGCTGCAGTTATGGCAGTGGAAAGAGCTGAAAAAATGGACCGGTCTACTGTCTCGGAATGGAAGGCCGAGGGCCAAAAAAAGGTTGTCCTGAAGGTACCGGGAGTGCCCGACCTTTTCCGATTGCGAGAGGACGCAGAGAGGGCGGGGATAGCCTGTGCCATTGTTGCCGATGCCGGGCTGACCGAGATTCCTGCCGGTACCATAACTGCATTGGGCCTGGGTCCGGCTCGCGGAAAGTTGATGGACAAAGTGACGAGCAAGCTCAAGCTTGTCTGATGCGCATGATGACATTTTGATCTCCGAGGCGTGAATGATTTCGGCAAGTGATCGGGACCGTGCCTTGGGCATGGATTATTACATCACAGACAGCTCTGGCTGTGGGGGTGTCCTCAAGAGCTGTGCGGAGGACTTCCAAGTTTCTGAGGTATTCGAAGAGTTGGGCTACGAAGGCGGAAGGTATCTGGTCTTAGATGTGGAGAAGACCAACTGGGATATGCATCACCTCATCCGGGAGATGGCCAGAAAGCTTCGTATCAGCCAGAAGAGATTCGGCTGGGCCGGCACCAAAGACAAAAGGGCGGTAACAAGCCAGCGCATCAGCATCATGAACCTGGATGAGTCGGAGCTCACAAAGATTAACTTGCCTGATCTGAAAATAAAGGTGCTCGGCAGGACAAACCGGGCCGTGGGCCTGGGAGATCTACTGGGCAATAGTTTTCGCATCACGATTAGAGAGCTAGGTTGCCCAGATCCTGCCGTCCGAATGACTGGCATCACCGAGGAGATCGAGAAGCAAAGGGGCGTTCCCAACTACTTCGGTGTGCAGAGGTTCGGGGACATCAGGCCAGTCACCCATAAAGTAGGCGAGGCTCTGGCAAGAGGCAATATCGAAGAAGCGGTCTTTATCTATCTGGCTCTGCCTTTTCCCGGCGAGCTGGATAGGACGAGAGAGGCCCGGGAAAAGCTTTGGGTCAATCGAGACATTCCTGCTGCCCTAAAGGAGTTCCCAGAGTACCTGCATTACGAGGTGGCCATGCTAAACTTTTTGGTGGAACATCCTGGCGATTATGCTCATTCTTTTGATGTTCTTTCCGTCAATCTAAAGCGACTCTTTGTACATGCTTACCAGTCCTATCTCTTCAATCGGATTCTCAGTTGCCGTCTGGCTGCTGCAATGCCGTTGCATCGGGCATTGGTGGGCGATGTGGTCTGCTTTGCCAAAGACGGCATGCCTAATATGGATAAAGTGCAGAAAGTAACCACTGAAAACCTGGAAGCCATAGACCGGCTGGCCGGGAGGGGCAGAGCATTTCTCACTCTTCCTCTTATCGGATTTGAGACAATTTTGGCGGAAGGCACACAGGGTGAAATAGAGAGGTCTATCCTCAGGGCAGAAGGCATTTCACCTGAGAATTTTAATATTCCGGAAAATTTGGACCTGGGCTCAAGAGGCACAAGGCGCGCTGCCCAATGCCCTGTCAAACCGCAAATCACTGTAGAGGAAAACCGAGCAGAGCTGCAGTTCGTTCTGCCCAAAGGAAGCTATGCCACAGTAGTATTGAGAGAGTATATGAAGAGCCTCGATGTAATCAAGAGTTAATTTAAGAATTTAGCCGAGGAATGAAACTTGCCGCTTGAATTAGAAGATCCGTACGTTGTGGTCTACAAGCAGATCCACGCTGTAGTTGATGATGAGGGAAGCCGGGTGGAACTCATGGAGCGCTCCAGTTGCTATGGTGGATCGGCCTGGGCCAGATACCATTACTCGAATGGTCCTTTGGTGAAAAACTCCCGCAATTTGGGCGAATGGTTCCGATATATGATAACACCTGGCAAGGTCGATTTGGATCTTGTCTCCTCCAAGAGATCGGCGGGCATCGAGTCGGTAATAGTCAACAGCAAGGAGGTGGAGGTGACTTATGCCGGTCTAGGCGGGGGCGGCGTTGGCGCTACCCTCTCTCGTGCAAAGGCGGAGGACGTCTTGCGCTATGATGTAACGGAGTGCGGCGGAGGGCGTGTCGCCCGCGGCACCATAGTTTTACCCAGAAGAGAGAGGCTGATCATTGGAGTTGATGATACTGATTCCAAAACTGAAGGAGCGACATGGTCCCTTATTCACAACATCTCTCGGAAGGTTGATCGACCTATGGCACGCTATATGTCTCATTCCCTGGTACAGCTCTTTCCCGTGCCGACAAAGACCCAGAACTGCGTCTCCACGGTAGTAGAGTTCGCCTGCCTGCCCGGCCAAGCAGAAGCCATGCTCTCTGATTTCAAAGCACTGCTAAGGAAGTACTCCGTCTCCGAGCAGACGGGCATGGCTGTCTTCCGGGACTTTGATCCTTCCTCGCTTCTGGCCTTTGGCCGAAGGTGCAAGAAAGAGAGGGTGCAGTACGAGGATGCTCTGGATGCGGCGCGGGAGAATGGAGTTCAGATCATAATGAACGGCCAGGGATTGATTGGAGCTGTGGCGGCATTGCCTTTTTGCGCCCAGCCGGATGAGTCCATTGTGCCAGCAATTCTATGAAGTCCATGAACGGCCTGCATGCGTTGGTTTTGGCGGCCAAGGATGCATGTGTCGAAATTCGAACCTACGTTCCCGGCTATCCTATTACCGATCTGGCGGCTGCGCTCGGGGCCGAGATCTCAGTTAATGAAAAGGTGGCCATGGAGATAGCCCTGGGGGCGTCAGCTACGGGCCTGCGTGCCCTGGTCATCGTCAAGCAGGTGGGCATGAATCTTCTGGCTGATCCGCTGGTCATCTCTGCCACGCATACCATCGGATCGGGGCTGGTAATCATCGCCGGAGATGATCTGGGCCCCAGGGGCTCTCAGGCAGAGATGGACAGCAGATTCTACGGTCCGCTTACAGAGCTGCCTGTGCTCGATCCCAGCAGCCCGGCCGCCTTGCACGCATCTATTCTGGAAGGCTACACACTCTCTGAGCGGCTGAAGATCCCGGTCATCGTCAGGGTCACCTGGAGTCTTCTGGCCGACAAAGGATCGGAAATTCTGCCTCAGCCTCAGCCCAGCAAAGGTGCAGCCCAGCAGTTCGAGAGGGAAGGCTGGGATTTGACCATGCGCGGGCGGCATGAGAGACATCATGACAGAATCCTGGCCTTTGCCGAGGATGCGTCGGAGTCCACGACCCTGAATAAGCTGGAGATCTTCGGTGATGTGGGCATCATCGCCGGCGGCCGCCCGGCGGCTCTGGCCGAAGGCCTGGGAGTCTCGCTGCTCTCTTTAGGCTACAGCAATCCTCTGCCTGCAAAGCTCCTGCGCCGCTTCATAGATGGTCATCGTCTTATCCTGGTGGCAGAGGAGCCGGAGCCCTTCATTGAGTCGCAGATGGCGTTGAGCCCTAAAGTGCGAGGAAAGCTCACCGGCCATCTGCCCCGCGGGCCGCTGGAGAGGGCAGACATCATCCGGGCGCTGGATGGTCTGGAAGAGACGCCGGAGAAAAAGCCAGAGGTCTACGAGAGCCTGGCAGAAAGGGGCTACGTGGGCGTTTGTGAGGGCTGTCCTTTCATATCCCTTTTCCGGGCGCTGGGCAAAGTAGATGTCACCGTAGCCGGGGATGCGGGCTGCGCTATCCGCGCCACACGCGAGCCCTACCAATCGGTGGACGTGGTCTACGGTCTGGGCTCGTCCATTGCAGTCGCCTCGGGTTTTGCCAAAAAGGGCATAGCCGTGGTGGGTGACTACGCTCTGGCCCACTCGGGCCTGCTGGGGCTGATCAATGCCATCTGGCAGAAGCGCGATGTTCTCGTCATCGTCCTCAAGAACGATGTGGCGGCCATGACAGGCGGGCAGGAAGCGCCTGACCTGACAAAGCTGGTGGAGGCGCTGGTGCCGACGCGCCGCCTGGAGCTGCCCGTTTCTGAGGAAGAGGTGGAGCAGGTGCTCAGGGAAGGACTGAAGAGACCAGGGATTTTGGTCTTGGTGGCATTGGGGAAGTGCACGAAGCAAGCAACCAAGAAATAGTATAGAGAAGGCGTTTCGCTGGTGGAAGGCTTTCTCATTTGCAATTCTTCAGATATGGCTGCCTATCGCGGTTCTCAAATTAATTCCTCTCGGTTTGCCAGCAGGGCTTCTTGGCGCAGAAAGTCGGGCGAGTCCCTCACCGCTTCCAGAACCTTCTTTGCCGCCGAGCACCTCTCCACCTTGGTGGCATCGGCTGCCATCTGCACCAGGTCCTCGACATCGATCTGGCCCATTTTGAATTTGGTAACGAGAATGCCGGTCATGATGGCATCACTATGCTTAGCTTTTTTAGCCAATTTTTTTCAGAGCTCCATCGGCCAGGCCAGGTGTCTTTGGCCGAGCCTTCCCAGGTGGTGGACGATGCTCTAATAGCCTTTCCCTCCAACCTCCAACCGCCCCTTATCTATAATGATTATATAAACAGTTTGCCGTGTTTTGTGCTGCAAGAACGAATCCATTGGCGAAGCTTTCAGTGGCCGCCAATTGTTGGAATCGGAGCAATTGCAGGAACGCAGTGGGAGCCATGCGTGCGCTCATGCGGGTGCACTTGTGCCCATGCGGGCAGCCGTTTGTGGGCTTGGCAGGGCTTTATTTTTAATGAATACCCC
>SESF01017352.1_pt1 | contig 25859 bp, 18 predicted proteins | sample 3171521 | NCBI WGS metagenome assembly SESF01 (sample SAMN10866945, study PRJNA518727) | freshwater metagenome | biome: subpolar coniferous forest; feature: holomictic lake; material: water; isolation source: holomictic Lake 227, 6 m and 8 m depth | place: Canada: near Kenora, Ontario | collected...
TTTATGAAACGAATCAGCTTATTTACATGCATTTTATTGCTTTGCCTTATAATGCCAATAGAATTATATGCCGGGATTTTCGACAATCTTCAACCCGTACAAATCGTAACCGGACTTCAGTTTACAGAAGGACCACAATGGCATCCGGATGGTTATCTGGTATTCAGCGATGTAAATGGCAATAAAATCTATAAATGGAGCGAAGAAAAAGGATTATCAGTTTTTGTGTCGGGAGTTGGGAATCCGAATGGCATAGCTTGTAGCAAGTCCAATGATTTCTATGTTTGCCGATACAACCAGCACGATGTTATTAAAATGGATACGCTTGGCAACCAGACTTCGTTGATGTCCACCTGGAATGGTAAGCGACTCAATTCACCCAACGATGTTACGTTGAGTTACCTAGGTTCGGTTTATTTTACCGACCCGGATTTTGGCGTTAGCGGTCGTGAATTGACATTTCAGGGCTTATATTGTATTCCATATAATGCTACCACAAAACCCGTTTTGCTCGACAGTACGCTGATTAAACCCAACGGACTCACTTTTGTACAGGATTGGAAAACGCTTTATGTGAACGAAAGCAGCACCAATACGATTTATACCTACGCGTTGACAAATGAAAGTCAGGTAAATCTGGTAACCGGTAAAAAAGTTTTTCTGAAAGTAGCCGGCACAGGCGAAATAGATGGAATCACTTCGGATGTTTTTGGTAATATTTACGTGGCCTTTGGAGATGGAGGTGTGAAGATTTACGATAAATCAGCCACCTTGGTAGGTTCTATAACCCTTCCTGCAGGTGAAAAGGTTCGTAATCTGACTTTTGGAGGCAAATACAACAATCAATTGTTTATAACTGCTGGATTATCAGTTTACAAAGTAGAAATTCGTTTTTATGGTGATTTTATTGCGTCGGGTTTGTTGGGCGTTCCGAGTGATAAATCCATTATGTTTAATGCTTTGTCAGACAAGCCCATGTCGGTTTATTTAGCTTATGGAATAAGTGCAGGTAATTTATCGATGCTAACACCAGTTGCAGATTTCCAGGCCAATCAGCCTATCGATATTATCATGAGTGGAATGAATACTAACACGACTTATTTCTATCAATTGTATTATAAATTGACAGGGGGAAGTACTTACAAAACAGGCACATCAGGTTCTTTTACTACTCAACGAAGTGCCGGACAGAAATTCTCGTTTGCCGTAGAAGCCGATCCGCATTTGGATGAAAACTCCAACTATTACACATTCAGAAATACACTGCAAAACGAAGTCAAGTTGAAACCCGATTTTATGATTGATTTGGGCGATAATTTTATGACCGAGAAATTCCCGATTGTCAACAGTTATTATATAGAACAACGCAATTTATTGTATCGTAATTTTTGGGATAATGTGTGTAATAATATGCCACTGTATATTGTAGTTGGAAATCATGAAGGGGAACTGGGATGGTTGAATACCAGTCAGGCCACTGATGAGTTTAACCTTACAAATTCTATTCGCAAAAAATACTATCCTAATCCTCAACCCGATGGATTTTATACCGGAAATGACCTGCCAGATTTGTATTTGGGAAAACGCGAAAATTATTATGCATGGAACTGGGGCGATGCGCTGTTTGTGGTGATTGATCCCTATGAATTTACACCGGTTAAACCTTCTGATGCCTGGGGTTTTACATTGGGAAAAGCACAATACGACTGGTTCAGAACTACTCTGGAAGCGAGTAAAGCAAAATATAAATTTATTTTCTCGCATCAAATTGTGGGTGGCGATAAAGAAGGACGGGGAGGAACAGAACGGGTTAATCTGGCCGAAATGGGTGGTCAGAATGCAGATGGTTCGAATGGTTTTGATACGAATCGTCCGGGATGGGGAAAACCAATTCATCAAATTATGGTTGAAAATGGAGTGCAGATTTTCTTCCATGGTCACGACCATTTATATGTGGAACAGCCTAAAGATGGCATTATTTACCTTGAAGTACCGCAGCCTTCCCTGCCACAATATACAAACACGACCAGTGCTGCCGGATATGGCTATACTACCGGAACACTATTAGCATGTTCGGGGCATATAAATGTTTCAGTTTCGAATGACAGTGCAAAAGTAGATTATATTGGTGGTTATCATGTTGATAATGTTTCTTTGGGACAGGTAAATGGAAATATTCGTCGGACATTTAGTGTTAAACCTAAAGTTATCTCGGCAGTAAATTCTTCCGAAGGAAGTTCTAAAACGCTTGAAGTTTATCAATCGGGGCAAACTGTATTTTTCAAATCACAACTGGAAACGGATATTCAGCTACATATTTATGATTTAGCCGGTCAATGTATTTTAACTCAAAATAATATTCAACTTTCAGTAGGAACGAGTTCATTACATTTGCCTATGAATTTGATACACGGACTTTTTCTGATGAAAGTCAGTACAAAAAACGGAAGTCAAACAATAAAAATAATGTTGTGATATGAATAATAAATATTTTATATTATTATTATTAGGAATTTTAATACTGAATGCTCAGGCTCAAAAGCTACTTCCGTTCAAACTTCCGGACACTGGTCAGAATGTAAGTTACACCACAACATCAGGTGAAGATGCAGATTATGTGATAAATCCTATGTCGTTTACCAACAATGGAAATGCAACAATTACCGATAATAACAGCGGACTCATGTGGCAAAAAACCGATGGTGGCGAAATGACTTTTGAAAAGGCTATCACTTATTGCGACACATTGACCCTTGGAGGTTTTACTGATTGGCGGCTACCATCCGGAATTGAATTATTCAGTATCAATTATTTCGAGAATAACAACCCGGCACTAAATAGCACTTACTTTTCTTCAACTTCAGCCGAATATTGGTGGAGTAGCGACAGGCAGGCTGATAATGCAAACGTAATATGGGTAACTAATGCAGGTGGCGGTATTGGTAATCATCTCAAAACTGAAACTCTAAGTGCAGGCGGCACCAAATATTTTAATGTGCGTGCAGTTCGCAATCCAATAACTACAACTTTTACAGTAACTCATTTTGTCGATAATGGTGACGGAACGATTAAAGATAATTATACAGGATTGATCTGGCAGAAATTGTCGTCGACGACTCCAATGAATTGGGAAGCCGCGTTGGCATATAGCAAAACTGTTAGCTTATGTGGAAAATCGGATTGGCGCTTGCCGAATATTAAGGAATTGCAATCGTTGAACGATGTTTCGCGCATTAAACCATCAATCAATAAAACCTATTTTCCGAATATTCTTAGCTCAGTTTCCTACTGGTCGTCAACCAGTCAATACCGAACACCCGCCATTGCTTGGGATATGAATACCGACTATGGTGTGGTGACTTACGAAGACAAAACACTAAGCAGATACGTCATTCTGGTTCGTGGCGGAATAGATAATACAAGCCTTAATATTTCGGATGTGCTGATTCCTGCGGGAACATTCTCCATGGGCGATCATATTGGTTTTGTTGACCCGAAGCATACGAGTGATGAATTGCCACTTCATGATGTAAAAATAGATTCGTTTTATATGGCTAAAACACACGTCACCAATCAGCAATATCTTACTTATCTAAATTCTGCTTATGCCAATGGATTGATTACGGTGAAAAACAAAATTGTATATGGCGTTGGACTTGATTCTATATATTGTTATACCAATCAATATGCCTCGTATTATAGTATTAGTTTTGATGGAAAAACATTTTCGATGGCCGATTTCCGAGCCAATCACCCTGTGGTAGGTATGCGTTGGATTGGATGTATTGCTTTTTGTAATTGGCTTAGCACACAAAATGGTTTGACTCAATGCTACAACCTTACAACTGGTATTTGCGATTTTACTAAAACCGGCTACCGATTGCCTACCGAAGCCGAATGGGAATATGCTGGGCGCGGTGGACTGAACAATCCGTATCTTAATTATCCATGGGGAAATAACATCGATGGAAATAAAACCTGGGCCAACTGGCCCGGTACAGGCGATCCTTACGAAAGCACAGATGTAAGCTTGTATCCGTTTAGCACACCGGTGGGTTTCTATGATGGTACGTTAAAACAAAAAACAGATTATAACTGGCCTGGCAGTGCTGCTAGCTATCAAACTAACAATAGTACTAATGGTTTTGGATTGGTTGACATGGCAGGAAATGTTTGGCAATTTATTTATGATTGGTATTCTTCAACTTATTTTAGTACCAGTCCAACGAGTAATCCTCAGGGACCAACAACCGGTTCACCCATGCCTGACGGAAAACAATACAAAGGGATGAGAGGTGGTTGCTGGTATAATGGTGATATTGTTAATGGTATTGATGATGGACACTCCCGTGTTTCTAACCGAAATCCATCGTATTTCCGTGGACCACAAGATCCTGTTCATCCGTGGTATCACATTGGTTTTCGGGTAGCAAGAAACTTTGTGAAAGGCCTCACGGGACTTTCAACCATAGAATCGGATAAATATAAGCTGACAACTTATCCTAATCCTTCAAAGGACATTGCTAATTTTCAATTTAGCATTGATGTTGCTGCAATGGTTAGTTTGAAAATCTTTAATGCGTTGGGTCAAAATGTAAATACATTGATTGAAAACAGACTGGAGAGTGGAATTCATTCGTTAAACTGGAATTCTGCTAATCAGCCTTCGGGGATTTATATTGTTCTGCTGAACGTAGATAATACTCTTTCGACCAAAAGAATAATTATTCAAAAATAAAACATTAAATTTAAAACGTATGAAAAGATTCATTTTATTATTCATTGTCAGTAGTTCTTCCGTGGTTTTATTTGCGCAGGAATGTTTCTTTACACCAACCGAAACCCGATACTGGAATAGCTCCAAAGCCTACAATGGTTATACCTTGTTCGGTTCGGGTGGTACAAGTTATCTGATTGATATGGAAGGTCATGTGATTCATTCGTGGAAAATTGGCACCAATCCTCGCTTTACTGAAGGAGGAACATTGCTCGATGCTGTTGGTGGCGACCCCAGCAACTCAAACGTATGGAAAGAGCTTGATTGGGACGGTAACGTAATTTGGACCTATACCGAAAAACGAACAGGATATTCACCGCATCACGACTTTGTGAAAATCTATAATCCTAAGCTTGGCGATTCTACTTTCATGTATATTGCCAATAAAAGTTATACTCACGCTCAATGTATTGCCATTGGCGCCAATCCCGCAAATGCAAGCGGTGGAACTTATACCGGCGTTCAGTTGGATGTGGTGGTGGAAGTAAACCGTGCAGGAAAAGTTATCTGGGAATGGGCATTTTTCGACCATGCTGTCCAGGATTTTAATTCCGCCATAACAGCTACTTATGGAGTAGTTGCTAATACGCCCGGCAGAATCAATATCAATATGACCGGAAACCCATTGAGAAGTGACTGGTTGCATTGCAATTCAATGGACTATAATCAAACCTTGGATCAGGTAGTGATTAATTCCGTTCATGGGGAATTTTATGTGATTGACCATGGAAATACCTTTGTGAAAAACGATTCAGCAGCTTCAGTGACACTGGCAGCATCCTCAGCCGGTAATTTTCTGTACCGCTTTGGCGATCCCTATAAATATGGTCAGGGAAGTACTCCTTCGTTCACCACCAATACTGAAAAAACCACTACAGGAAACAAACAAATTGGTGGTGCGCATGATATTCAGTGGATTAAATCGGGATTACCCGGTGCCGGAAACTTCCTGATTTTTAATAACGGTCAGAATCTTTTTGAATTAACGCCACAATCCTATATTGTTGAAATCAGCCCATACCTAAACTCATCAGGAACAAATACGGGAGCTTATGTAAATCCACCAACTGCCGGATATAATATTGTCAGTCCTGCAAATACAAATTTAATGAAGGAAAAGAAGAATATCTCAAAGCAAGTAGTTTGGAACTATTCAAGTAAAAATAACACTTCATTTTTTAGTACCATTGGTTCAAGTGCTCAACGATTACCTAATGGAAATACCTTTGTTTGTGCTATGAATTCAGGGCATTTTTTCGAAGTGTGTCCGGCTGATACGTCCATTGTTTGGGAATACATTAATCCATTTACCCGAAGCGGTATCAAAAAAATTAAAACTGACACCTACCCAACTGACAATGCAGCTTTCAGGGCATATCGTTATACGGCCACTCATCCGGCATTGGCAGGCCATGACCTGACTCCTGGAAAAACTATGACCGGTTACGACCCATCCTATCTTGTTCCTGCCGATATTACTGCCATCCAAAAGATAGCAGAAAATATAAATAATAGTATTGAAACTCAGAATTTTCCAAATCCTTTCAGTGTAAATACAAATATAGAATTTCAACTTCCAAGCGATCAAAAATTAAAAGTGGTGGTATATGATTTACAAGGGAAAGTGGTGAAAAACCTGACCGAACAACTGTTTTTCAGTGGAAAAAATACAGTCGTTTGGGATGGAACTAACGACTCCGGAAATCGGGTGAATCAGGGACTTTACTTTTATGTTCTAATGAATAATAACGAAAGAGTCAGCAAAAAAATGATTTATACAAGATAGAACAATTTACAATTTAATCATTTACAATTATGAAAAAAGCAATTATATCAATACTCTTGATAATGAGTTCAGTATCCATTTTTGCACAAACACGCACTATTGGATTATTTCTCAACGATACTTCCAAAGTTTACAAAGGATATACCTTGTTTGCACCCAAACAATATCATACAACTTATTTGATAAATAATGAAGGTCGCGTAGTTCATCAATGGTCAAAAAGCATTTATCCTCCGGGACAAACTGTATATTTGCTCGAAAACGGACATTTGTTGCGGTCATGCATGACTACTGGGAGTAAATTGAGTTCAGGTGGTGGCGAAGGTGGTCGGATTGAAGAATACGACTGGGACGATAATCTGATTTGGCAACTTGATTTTGCAACTGATAATTATATGCAGCATCATGATTTCAAATTACTTCCGAATGGTAATATTATTATGCTGGTAATTGAAAGGAAAACATTAGCAGAATGCTTAGCATCAGGCTTTGATCCATCTAAATATCAGGATGTTGCAACAAAAGGATATATGGTTCCCGACTATGTGGCCGAAGTGCAACCAACAAAACCCATTGGTGGAACAGTAGTTTGGGAATGGCATACATGGAATCATCTGATTCAGAACTTTGATGCAACAAAACTAAACTATGGAACTCCGGCACAGCATCCCGAATTAGTGGATTGTGATGGAGATGGAAGGAATTTGCCGTCGTTCTGGAATCACATGAACTCGATTGATTACAATGCCACTTTTGATCAAATTGCCATGAGCGTTCGTGGTAACAGCGAAGTGTGGATAATTGACCACAGCACTACCACTGCTGAATCTGCGAGTCATAGCGGTGGAAAACGTGGAAAAGGCGGTGATTTATTGTACCGTTGGGGAAATCCGGTTTGTTATGGTGCCGGTAACTCTACTAATGAACGGTATTTCCAACAACATGATGTGGAATGGATTAAAGCCGGTAATCCCGGTGCAGGAAATATTACATGTTTCAATAATGGTCTTGGACGTGGAAATTATTCTACGGCCGATGAATTCACTCCCGCAGTAGATGCGAATGGTAATTATTCAATGGTTGCCGGAACAGCCGTTGGACCAACTAATTTTACCTGGACCTATAAAGCCGATGCCACTTATCCAATGTATGCCGAGGATATTTCGGGGGCTTACCGTCTACCAAACGGAAATACCATCATTTGTAACGGAACAACCGGCGAATTCAGAGAAGTAACTTATGCAGGATTAGTTGTTTGGCGCTATATTTGTCCGGTTCAGAAAACAGGAGTAATGGCACAGGGAACGACTCCGGATGTGGATGTGACCCATGCCGGAGAAACCATGAATTCAGTATTCAGAGTGTATAAATACCCTCTGGATTATGCAGCATTTAGCGGAAAAATTATGACAGCAGGTGATTTTATTGAAAAATATAATACTTTTGTAAGTGGCATTAATACAAGCGATTTGAAAGTTTTTCCAAATCCGTTTTCAACTAAAATAAGTATTCTTGATGCAAGTGGAAATGAAAATTACGAATTAATAAATTCAACCGGTCAAACAGTTTGGAATGGGAAACAAATTGAAAATCACGATTTTTCAACAGTTTCAGCCGGGATTTATTTTTTAAAAATGAAATCAGAGAATACAATTCAAACTACCCGACTTATTAAAAGATAAAAATGAAGAAATATCTGTTAATCATAACGTCAGTATTAATTTTTGCTAAACTTTCGGCTCAAACATTTACCGAAATACTCGGTCGCCCAACTGATGTATCCATAACAGCCAGCATTTTGTTCGATTCTCAGGTTGACAACTATATCGAATATGGTGTGTTGAGTGGAAATTATACAGCTACTACTCCTGTCGTTACAAGTGTAGTTGGTCAGCCAGTGATTACAAAAATTATCGGTTTGATTAATGAAACCCGCTATTATTACAGAACAAGATACCGAAAAACAGGTTCAGGCATATACCTGGCCGGAACTGAACATCATTTCATTACTCAGCGTAAAAAAGGCAGTCCGTTTGTATTTACAATCGAAGCTGATCCACATCCCTATGATCCGAAAGGCTATCATCCCTTGTGGGACATTTGCCTGCAAAACCAATTAAACGACGGTGCTGATTTTATGTTTGATTTGGGCGATACCTTTGGTGATGACCATTTGGTTACGTCCGGTAATCCTTATACTACTACCCAAATTCAGCAATTAATGTTAGATAATCGCCCACATTTTGGCTTAGTTTGTCATTCCATGCCCTTCTTCTTTTGTGAAGGAAACCATGAAGGTGAAAGTGGTTATTATTTATTACAGACTCCACCGAATAATATTGCAGTATATGAAACGCTCTGGCGAAAAACCTATTACCCAAATCCAGAACCTGATGGATTTTACTCTGGCAATAATGATGTGGAAGGGTTTGGAATGAATAAACCCGAGAATTATTATGCTTTTCAGTGGGGCGATGCCTTGTTCGTAGTAATTGATGCGTGGCGGTATTATACAGCCAATAATAAACCCCGAAACTGGGACTGGACCATTGGAAAAACTCAATACGATTGGTTGAAACAAACCCTGGAATCAAGTACTGCTAAATATAAATTTGTATTTTGTCATCACGTTATGGGCGAAACACGCGGTGGAGTTCTTATTGCCAAAACTTTTGAATGGGGAGGGCTGGACAATGGAACAAACAAATTTGCAGCTAATCGTCCGGGTTGGGCCATGCCTATTCATCAATTGATGGTAGCCAATCATGTGAATGTTTATTTTCAGGGACACGATCACCTTTATGCCTACGAAAGTATGGATAACCTAGTTTATCAGACTGTTCCCATGCCGGCAGATTCATCGTATTCTCTGGGCTATATTGCCAATGCAGGTGCTTTTACAGGAACGGTACTGAAAGGATCAGGTCATATTCGTGTGACAGTAAATCCCGATAGTGTTAAGGTGGATTATGTTAGTTCACGATTAGCCAAGGATGAATCGGATACTCTTAAAAATAGTCAGGTTGTGTATTCATATTCGGTTAAAGCAAAGACTATCAGTGCTGTGAACAACCTTAGCCTGACAAGTGCAACAGAGCTGAATGTTTTTCCAAATCCGGCTTCCGATTATTTAAATATCTCTTTTTCACAGCCGGTTGAAAAAAGATTCACTGTTACGATTCATGCACTTGATGGCAGATTATTGAAACAAATTTCAGTGAACCAGTCTTTTGATTCGGGTCAGACAATAGCCCTGAAACTCATTGATAGTAACGGAAACCATTTTTGCAGGGGTGCGTATGTTGCAACAGTGAATCTTGGAAATGAACAAACCTTCTACAAACTATTTTTGGTTGAATAATGAATCAATCTCCCTTTAAAAACGAAAAAATAAACCGTAATTTTGAACTTATTATTATCGGTTTTATCTTTATGGTATTGTTTTTAATGCCGGTTATTTTTACCCGTGTAAAAAATGAAATCAGCTGGCTTCACGTTTTGAAAATTTGGAAGGATCAGTTCTTGCTTCTCCCTCTTTTTATTGTTAATCACTGGCTTTTAGCTCCAAAGCTTATGCTAAGGCAAAAGTATTTCAGCTATCTTATTTCTAATGTTATACTCATCTCAGCTTTTACACTAAGCTATTATTATATAGATGTTATTCTGAACGTCAAACCACCGGTTTTATCTACTGTAGCAGCATCCTCCCGTCCTACTCCGATTCCACCATATGCCCAATTATTGATTTATTCGGTGTTGATACTGGGTGTTGATGCGGGTTTGTTGTTTTCGAAAAAATGGTATGAAAATGAAGAAAGACGCTATATTCTTGAAACACAAAATTCAGAAATGCAACTGGAGATGCTTCGCTATCAGGTAAGTCCGCATTTTTTGATGAATACCCTGAATAATATTTATGCATTAATTGATCTCGATTCCCTTAAAGCTAAGGATGCAGTCATGAAGCTATCGAAACTGATGCGCTACATGCTATACGAAAATGAAAGCGGCAAAGTATTGATTAGTAAAGAGTTTGAATTTGTACAAAGTTATATCGATTTGATGAAACTCCGTTTCGAAAATGAAATGATCGTTGAACTCAGAATCCCTCAAAAATTTAAGGAGTTTGAAATTCCGCCCTTATTGTTTATAGCATTCATTGAGAACGCGTTTAAACATGGAGGAGGAACTGATTCGAAAAGTAAAATTGTAATTTCATTTGTTTTCGAGGATAAAATGCTGGTATTTAATTGCTTTAATCTGAAATCAAACCGAAATGCAGGTACTGAAACAGGAGGTTTAGGCATTGAAAACAGTAGGAATCGGTTGAAAATGCACTACGGTGAAAACTTTTCATTAAGTCTCAATTCGCCTGAAAAATATTTCGATGTAACCCTTAAAATACCCCTGACATGAATATTAAATGTGTGATTGTTGATGATGAACCGCTTGCATTGAGCGTGCTCGAACGCTATATAAACCAGACTCCATTTTTGGAGCTGGTCGATAAGTTTACAAATCCAATAAAAGCTTTTAAGTATTTGAATGACAATGAAATTGATTTATTGTTTGTAGATATTCAGATGCCCGATCTTAACGGATTCGAACTGGTAAATAACCTGAAAAAGAAACCAGTTTTCATTTTCACAACAGCCTATAGCGAATATGCACTGGACGGTTTTAAAGCTGATGCACTGGATTATTTACTGAAACCGATTGATATGCCTGAGTTTTCAAAAGCAGTAAATAAGGCTAAAGAGTGGCTTGAAATACGGAATGAAAAAAACTCCATGGTAGAAGCTACAAAAGATTTTCTGTTTATCAAGTCGGAATATAAAATTATCCGTATCAATTTCAGTGAAATAACTTACATTCAGGGTATGAGCGAATATGTAAAAATACACCTGACCAGCCGTAAACCCATTATGTCGCTTATTAGTCTGAAATCGCTTGAAGCACAACTGCCGGCTACTTTGTTTATGCGGGTTCACAAATCCTATATCGTCAACCTTCAGAAAGTCAATATGATTGAACGTAATGAAATAGTTTATGATGATGGAACAATCATTCCGGTTAGTCAGCAATACAAGCTTCAGTTTCAGGAATTTGTGGATAAGAATTTTATGATTTAAAATCATGCCAACTATCAAACTATCTGCTATTTATATTTTATTATTTATTTTGATTGGCTGGCCAACTATTCTTTTAGCACAACAAAACGAAAGAGAACCGGGTAAGAGAAAACACAAGGATCAGGATAAAAATAATGAACAGCGCATGCATCCGGTTTTTATGACTGATATTCATAAATTAATCGGGAATGTGATAGTCGGTTCACCCACCGATAATTCGGTGACTATCAGTTTTCTGGCCGAAAATGGAATGAATGTTTGGGTAGAATATGGTTCTACGACTAAAAATCTTACTGAAAAAACTAAAGTCTTAAAAGCTGATTCAGACTCACCCATCGAATTTGAAATCAGTAATTTGAATAATAATTCAAGGTATTTTTATTGCATAAAATATAAAAAACCGGAAGATTCACAACCAAAAACCACGGCTGTCTTTTCATTCCAAACTCATCGCTCAGAAAGCAGTTCTTTTACTTTCGGAGTGCAGGGTGATTCGCACCCCGAACGCCAGGGAAAGATGTTTAGTCCAGATTTATATCACATTACAGCCCAAAATGTTGCCGCTTCAAAACCGGATTTTTACTTTATGATGGGTGATGATTTCAGTATTGACCATTTAATTGAGAAAAATGAAATTTCTACTGAAAAAGTGGATGGTATTTATCTGAACCAGCGACAGTATGTGGGTGAAATTGCTTGTTCCTCGCCCTTGTTTCTGGTGAATGGAAATCACGAACAGGCAGCAAAATACTTATTGGATGGAAATGCTGAAAATCCGGCCGTGTTGGCTTCCAATTCACGAAAAAAATTCTATCCGTTACCATCGCCGAGTGATTTTTACAGTGGCGATTCGGAAAAAGTTGATCATGTAGGTTTCTTGAAAGATTATTATGCTTTTGACTGGGGCGATGCGTTGTTTGTGGTTATTGACCCCTACTGGCATTCCGATAAAGCTGTGGATAATGTAGCCGGAAAGAAAATGAAAAAGCAAAATGAACCGTGGGCAATGACACTTGGTTTGCAGCAATATAACTGGTTTAAAACCATACTCGATAAAAGTAAGGCACGCTATAAATTTGTTTTTTGTCATCATGTGTTGGGGTCCGGACGTGGTGGAATTGAAAATGCAAAACTGTATGAATGGGGCGGTTACAATCGTCATGGCGAATGGGAATTTGATAAAATGCGCCCAAGTTTTGAAATGCCAATTCAACCGTTGATGGCAAAAAATCACGTCAGTATTTTCTTTCAGGGACACGATCATCTATTTGTACGTCAGGAACTTGACGGCGTAATTTATCAATCAGTTCCAAATCCGGCGGATAATACTTACACAGCTTTTAATGCCGATGCTTATCAATCGGGTGATGTATTGCCAAACTCCGGTTTTTTAAAGGTAAATGTTTCAGCAAAAGAAGTAAAAGTGGAATATATCCGTTCATTTTTGAAAGCGGACGAAAAAGAAATGAAAAACGGTGATGTGGCTTTCTCGTATACATTAAAATAAAATTTATGAGTAAAATCAAGTTTTTAAACGTTCTGATTTTCACATTTTCAATATTTTCTATTTCAGCTCAACAGCATGAAAAAAGAAAAGATAAATCCGGTGACAATCGAGAAGAAGCAGTTTTCAACACAGTAGTTCCAACCCATCCGTTTGATATTATTTTGGGTCGCCCCACAGCCAATTCAATTACCTTATCCATTTTATGTTATAAACCTGCAAGCGGACAAGTTGAATACTGGAATATAACCGATAAAAAGCTGAAAACTAAGCTGATTAATTTTGAATCAACTAAACCAACTGAAATCTTATTGAGTGATTTACAATCAGATAAACAATATTTCTATCGTCTTATTTTTGAAAATTGTAAAACAGTTTCCGATATTTTTCGCTTTCATACGCAACGGCAAAAAAACTCAAACTTTAGCTTTACGATCACTGCCGATTCGCATTTAGACGAAAATGCAGCAGTAGAAAACTATAAAACCACCTTATTAAATGCGGCAGCTGATTCGGCCGATTTTCATTTCGATTTGGGCGATACCTTTATGACTGACAAATACCGTGAGCAGTATAAAAACGCTTTCAATCAGTATATTGCACAGCGCTATTATTTCGGCTTATTGTGCAGTTCAGCACCTTTGTTTTTTGTGTTGGGAAATCACGATGGCGAAAGCGGTCAGCGATTGAACGGAACTGAAAATAACCCTACCGTTTGGTCGAACCTGACCCGAAAAACCTATTTCCCAAATCCGCTGCCGAATAATTTTTATACCGGAGATTCTTCAGAACTTCCATTTATCGGACTTCCGCAGGATTATTACGCTTTTGAATGGGGAAATGCTCAGTTTATCGTGCTCGACCCGTTTTTATTCACACCGCGCTCGGGAATGGATAATCCCTGGGACAGAACATTGGGAAAAACTCAGTACGATTGGTTGAAAGCCACGCTGGAAAATTCAAAAGCAACATTCAAATTTGTGTTTATTCATAATTTGGTGGGTGGAGTTGATTTAAAAGGAAGGGCCCGTGGAGGAGCGGAAGTTGCCGGATTGTACGAATGGGGCGGAAAAAATCCGGATGGAACAAACGGTTTTCCTGAGCACCGACCCGGTTGGGAAATGCCAATACATGATTTATTACTAAAAAACCATGTTTCGGTCGTTTTTCACGGCCATGATCATTTATTTGCGCGTCAGGAAAAGGATGGAATCATTTACCAGTGCATTTCGCAAACCGGAAGCCTGCGAACCAAAGTTTCTAATCAAGCCACCGAATATGGCTATCAGAATAATGATATTTTACTGAATCCGGGCTATATGCGGGTCGGCATACAAAAGGATAAGGCTGTATTCGAGTTTGTAAATACCGACAATACTGATATTTTTAAAAATAAAAAAGTTATTTACCAGTATGAACTTAAAAAGTAGAAAAATATGAAACGATCAATTTTAGTTACAGCGATTTGTTTGATTTCAGGTACCTTGTTGATGGCACAAAATCCCCGAAAACCCAGACAAAAAGATTCCAGCGAAAAGCAATACAATATCACACAAGCCATGGCCGATGGTGCTCAACTTCACACGGTTGCATTCAGTGGGCTGGCTTTTATGACCGGTAATTTTGGAGCTGATACATTTTTCCCGCCGGGCAAAGTGGCCGATTTCTTTGGCTTTCAGTATATGCGCGATAACGATAAGAATGAAAAAGGGCATAATACCGATTTCCTGACCCGCATTGCCAATAATGTGATTGCCATACTGACCCCTGAGCAACTTCAAAAACTTAAGGATTTAGCCAACAAACAAGCACCCGTTTACGATGCTTTTGCTATGAAACGCATGATATTGATTAAAGTATTCCGCACGGCCTTGGAAACCGGAAAGGAATTGAATAAAGCAGAAGTCATTAAATTTGGTGCCGAGCTATATGAGTTGGATGCCGAGTTAAGCTATAACCGCGCTTTGGTGGTTGGGAATGTTATCAAAACATTCAGTTCCGAACAAAAAGCAATATTGACGAAACTTCAGTTTGATAATTCTTCAACCTGGCCTGTAATTTCTGAAAATCTGGACAAACGAAGTCTTTCTCATCGGGCACACGTGTGTGTGATGACCTATGCCAGCGAACTTTTCAGCTGGTATGCCGGTTCGGTGGAAGCTGATGTGTATTTTTGCCCCGAACGTCATGGAACGTATTTTGGTGGCTTTTACATGAAAGATTTTCCGGCTATGGGAAATCACGATTATTCCATAAGCACCGCTCTTACCGGCGATAGCGGAAGGGATTTTGTCAGTACACTGACTTCGGCTCAATCGGCTGATTTATCGGAAACTATGGCAAAACAAGCTCCGCTTTTGAAAGAAATCGTAAAAACAAGGGAATTGGTTTCTGTCGAACTTCGAAAAGCAATGAAAAATGAAATACCTGACAAAGAAAAAGTGTTTTCATTAATCAAACGCTACGGAGAACTGGATGCTGAAATGTCGTATTATGAGGCAAGTACTTTTGCCAATATCTACAAATCACTAAACTCAGTTCAAAAGCAAAAACTGATTCAAATTCGTAATCAGTCTGTTTTGCCAACGGGAGTGTATTTATATTCTGACCCGATTGATTTGCCCCTGAATTTGGCGAATTAGAAATTATTGAAATTATAGCTTTCAATCCTATCGAAGTAATTGCGAATAAATTATAGAGTTTTTATAAGTTAACGTGAGATCGATAGAATCTTCCGATTTACAAACTTTTCACCTATCTTTGTGCGTTAATATAGTGAGTGGTTCAGGACTGCTTTGTTTGCAAAAAAAAATAGATCATACGATAAAATGGGTATTGAAAAAGGTATTTTCCAGCGGACAGAATTGCTTTTGGGGAAAAGTTTTATAGAAAAAGCTGCGGAAAAGAAAGTCATAATATTTGGCATTGGAGGTGTTGGAAGTTGGTGTGCTGAAAGTTTGATTCGTTCAGGCATTGGTTATCTTACCATTGTAGATTCCGATCGGGTTTGTGTTACCAATGTGAATCGTCAGATAATGGCAACAACCAAAACGGTAGGTAAAGTAAAAACCGATGTTTTGAAAGCCCGTCTGTTGGAAATCAATCCTAAAGCTGAAATCACAGCTTTACAAAAAATCTACAGTCCTGAAACTTCCGAATCGTTTGAGCTTGATTCGTATGATTTTATTATTGATGGCATTGATAGTTTGTCCAATAAAATTCACCTGATTCAAACTGCTACAAAAACAAATGCTACCTTCTTTTCGTCGATGGGAGCTGCACTAAAAATGGACCCATCACGTATCAAAGTAGCTGAATTCTGGAAAGTGGATGGCTGTCCACTGGGAGCTGCCTTGCGAAAAAGAATAAAACGAATTGGGGGTACCGGCAAAAAGTTCCTGTGCGTTTACAGCGATGAATTGCTTCAGAATAAAGGACAGAATACCGCCTGTGGAACTGAAAAATGTATGTGTCCGAAAGCCCTGGAAGGTCCGGGTGACGCAGAGTTAGTAAATCACGAATGGTGTAGCCTTAAGGCTCAGGTAAACGGAACTACTTCGTACATGCCTGCCATGTTTGGTATGACGATTGCTTCATTGGTAATTCAGGCAATAGAAAAAGAGAATTAGGAATTTCGGACCAACTTCATAGTGTTTATATAAGTTAGGTTATTATTGATAATAGCATGTTCCATCCGCGTTCTATTTCTTTATTTTAAAATATAAAATTCAACATATCAAGCATATTCAACATGTATAATGCCTATTGATGTTGAATAATCAGAGATTATATCATTCAATTCATTATTTTATCTATTTTTACTGTATCTAAATTCAAAACTTCAAATACATGAAATCACGATTGTTAATTATTACTCTGCTCTTCCTGAACACGCTAGTATTTGCACAAAAACAATTTTTCAAGCCGGAAAAAATGCTTGAAACAGGGGTTTATTATTATCCCGAAGCATGGAATCCAGACCAATGGGATCGTGATTTAAAAAAAATAGCCGAAATGGGTTTTGAATTTACACACGTGGCTGAATTTGCCTGGGCACAAATAGAACCCACTGAAGGAGTTTATGATTTTAAATGGTTGGACAAAGTGCTGGAAATTGCGGATAAATACAAACTAAAAGTAATTATGTGCACACCTTCGGCCACTCCACCAGTATGGCTTAGCCGTAAATATCCCGAAATCTTACTCGAAAAACCAAGTGGGGAAACTGCCATGCACGGAACCCGTGAACATTATTCGTGGTCGAGCCCGAAATATCAGGAATTGACAAAAAAAGTGGTGGAAGCAATGGCCAGGCATTTCGGAAACGACAAACGTGTTTGGGGTTGGCAAATTGATAACGAACCATCACATTACGGCACATTGGATTATAGTCCGTCGGCTCAGGCAAGTTTCAGAGTATGGCTGAAAAAGAAATATAAAAGCATTGATGCCTTGAATAATGCCTGGGGAACTGCTTTCTGGTCGGGTATTTATTCAGATTTTAGCCAGATTGAAATGCCTAATGAAGGGCGATTAATCTCAGGAACCGCAAGTCCGACTTCGATGGTGGATATGAAACGTTTCAATGCGGATGAATGTGCTGCTTTTATTGGATTGCAATGTAAAACACTGAAAAATTTTACTTCCAAATCACAGTTTGTAACGACTAACTTTATGCACGACCATACTGATGTTGATCCGTGGAGGAGTAAAGATTTGGATTTTATCAGTTACACAATGTATCCTGTGGCTGGGTATAGCGAAGGTGTTGGCAGTCAGGGTTTCAGGTTGGGCGATTCATGGAGAATATCCTATAGCAATGATTTTTTTCGTTCGCTGAATGGAGTTACAGGCGTAATGGAACTTCAGCCGGGTCAGGTAAACTGGGGAAAATATAATCCACAACCTTATCCGGGTGCTGTGCGTTCCTGGTTATGGAATGCTTTTGCGGGTGGACTGAATTTTATTTGCTCCTATCGATTCCGTCAACCACTATTTGGTGGCGAACAGTTTCATTACGGTATGGTGGGAACCGATGGTGTAACTGAATTGAATGGTGGTCAGCAATACCGAACCTTTATGAAAGAAATTCAAGACTTGAGAAAAATTTATACTCCCAATGCAGTTATGCCAAAGGAATACGCAGTCCGCAAAACTGCTTTAGTATATAATATTGATAATGTATGGGAAACATCTATTCAACCCCAAACTTCTCAATGGAATGAAAAAGCACATATCACGAAATATTACTCTTCCTTGAAAACGCTTTCGGTACCTGTTGATATTGTGGGTGAAGACTGTAATTTAAGTGCTTATAATGTGGTAATAGCTCCTGCTTATCAAATGATGGATAATACCTTGCTTAGTAGCTGGCAGAAATATGTTGAAAATGGAGGTAATCTGGTTCTTTCGTGCCGTACCGGACTGAAAGATCGAAACGGTCATTTTATGGAAGCTTCCTGGTCGGCACGAATAACTGGTCTGATTGGCGTCAAAATAGCAATGAACGACATGCTTGACTCAAAAATGAAAGCTAAGATTTCATTCAACGGAAACAGTTTTATATGGAATATCTGGGCTGATATACTGGAACCGAATGCGGGAACTGAAACCTGGGCTACTTACTCCGACCAGTTTTATGCCGGCAAAGCAGCTGTTGTTCATCGCAAACTGGGTAAGGGAACTGTTACATTTATTGGTGTTGACAGCAACGATGCTAATTTTGAAAAGGAGGTATTGAAAAAAGTATATGAAACCGCCGGAATAGGTATTCAGGAACTTCCCGAAGGTGTAATTTTAAACTGGCGCGATGGATTCTTTATTGCCAATAATTATTCCTCTTCAAATGTTACTCTTGAAATTCCTGCAAATGCCAACATCCTTGTTGGGACAAAAGATCTGACACCCGCAGGAGTGTTGGTATGGAAATAAAAGGTTAAACCATATACAAAGTGGGGTATGACTGCCATGTCATATTCCCACTTTTTTTGATTTATAGAATTCATTATTTATTTAACTCAATACACCTCATTTAAAAGGATGTTTGTATCTTTGCAACAATGAAAACGCTCAAATTCAGTTTATGAAGCAAATAGAAACCCTTTTCGAACAATTCACTCACGAAAAACTACTCAGCACGAAAGAACTTACTGCATCGGGCTCTCCTCGTCGGTATTTCCGTTTAGCAGGAGAGAAAACCACTTTAATTGGCGTTGCCGGAACATCGATTGAAGAAAACAAAGCCTTCATTGCCATGTCTAAGCATTTTCATTCGCTGGGATTAGCTGTTCCTCAGGTTTTGGCCGAAACTGCTGACAGTCAATATTATTTACAAAATGATCTGGGTGACACCTTACTTTTCGATTTTATGGCTGAAGGTCGTAAAACGGGTATTTTTTCTGAAACAGAAAAGGACATCTTACGAAAAACCATGAACAAACTTCCACTTATCCAAGTGCTTGGGGCAAAAGGGTTTGATTTTTCGGTGTGCTATCCGCAGCCGGAATTTAATGAACGATCTATTTTCTGGGATTTGAATTACTTTAAATATAATTTTCTGAAAACAACCGGACTGGACTATCAGGAAAATAAATTGGAAGATGATTTTGTCCGTTTCTCGCAGATATTGCTGCAATCAAAAACGGAAAGCTTTATGTATCGGGATTTCCAGAGTCGGAATGTAATGATAAAAGACGGGGAGCCCTATTTTATTGATTTTCAGGGTGGTCGAAAAGGTCCATTAGCCTACGATGTAGCTTCGTTTCTGTGGCAGGCCAAAGCCAATTTCAGTACGGAATTACGGGAAGAATTAATTGAAGTTTATTTACACAGTCTGGATAAACTGATTCCTGTTGACGAAGCTGAATTCCGCTGGCAATTAAATCATTTTGTATTATTCCGTACCCTACAAGTACTTGGTGCTTATGGTTTCCGTGGATATTTTGAGAAAAAGCCACACTTTTTGCAAAGCATCCCCTTTGCAATTGAAAACCTGAAACAAATCCTGAAAAATCAGTTTTCAGCATATCCCTATTTAGTTGAAATACTACGACAAATGACCGAATTAGAGCAATTCAACAAAAAGCCCGAACAGCGAAAAACATTGTTGGTAAAAGTCTACAGTTTCTCCTACCGGATTGGTATTCCTGAAGATAATTCCGGTAATGGCGGTGGTTTTGTGTTCGATTGTCGGGCCATCCATAATCCCGGAAAATATCCGCAATATGCCAGCTTAACAGGAATGGATGAACCTGTAAAACAGTTTTTGGAGGCAGATGCTGAAATTACAACTTTCCTTGAACATGCTTTTGACTTAGTTGATAATTCCATAAACAGATATATTGAACGTGGATTTGCGAACCTAATGGTTAGTTTCGGTTGCACCGGTGGTCAACATCGTTCAGTGTATTCCGCTCAAAAAATGGCAGAACATATCTCTGCTAAATTTGGCATAGAAGTAGAACTGCTGCATCGGGAACAACAAAAGGAAGAGTTATTTGCTCCTTTTAGTAAAGATATTAACTCACTTCGTTCGTGATATTATTTCACTGATATGACCTAAGCTGATATGAATCAATTCATTCGTGATATTATTAATTGTTACTTTAAAACTTTTTACAATGAAACTGGAAGATTTGGAGGTTTATAATTTGTCGATGACTTTATCGGATAAGGTTTGGGATTTTGTAATAAGGTAGGAATATTTTGCAAAAGATACAGTGGGTAAGGGCTTCCGATTCTGTAAGTGCTAATATCAGTGAAGGTTTTGGCCGAAATACCTATAGGGACTCACAAAGTTTCTATTACATAGCCAGAGGTTCTTTGTATGAAAGCAAAACCTGGTTGGATAAAGCAAAAAGAAGATAATTAATTTCAGAAGAAGATAATACTATTCTGTATTCCGAACATAATGTCTTAGGGTATAAACTCAATAATTTCATCTAAACTCAAACACTTTTGATGAATCAAAAACAAAAAAATGACTTTGACAAATAATTTCACGAAATCATATCACGAACGAAGTGAGTCATATCAATGAAATAATATCAATTTAAAATGAAAGCACTTATTTTTGCCGCTGGTTTAGGCACCCGATTAAAACCACTTACCGACAATCTACCCAAAGCCTTAGTTCCGATTGCCGGTAAGCCATTGTTGGAACATGTGATTCGGAAACTTAAAGCAAACGGATTCAACGAAATAATTATCAACGTTCACCATTTCCCCGATCAGATTATTGATTTTCTGAAGCTAAATGATAATTTTGGGATTCGAATTGAAGTATCAGATGAGCGGAACGAATTGTTGGATACCGGCGGAGGAATTCGTAAAGCTGCCTGGTTTTTTGATGACGGAAAGCCCTTTCTGGTTCACAATGTAGATATTCTCTCGAATGTAGATTTAACTAGTTTATACAATCAGCATTTACGCACTAATACATTGGCTACACTCGTAGTAAGTCAGCGAAACACCTTTCGATATCTGCTATTTGATGATGACTTGCGATTAAAAGGATGGATAAATGAAAAAAACGGCGAAACAAAACCTAAAGGTCTGACCAGACCGACTTTGTTTACAAAATTAGCTTTCTCTGGCATTCAAATCCTTTCGCCCCAAGTATTTGATGTTATGGAACAGTTTCCCACAAAATTTCCTATCATTGATTTTTATCTGACAAACGCAGCCTCACAAATCATAACCGGCTTTATACCGCTTGATTATACTATGTTGGATGTGGGGAAATTGAATGTATTGGATGAAGCTGAAAAGTTTGTTATGGCACAATCATCTGAATTGCATTAGGCATAATGCTGATATTGAAAGGAGAAAATCCATTGACAATTATTCCATCAGCTTCCATTAAAGCAGCTTTGTCGGATTGAACCAACAAATTTTTTGTCTGAAACGATTCAATAACGGGATGTTCGAGTAGTTTTCCATTAAAGAGTCGAAGTATGGCAGTGATTATATCCCATAGCGTTGGTTTCTTAGCCATCATTACGTCCATCAAACCGTCGTAAGGCAAAGCATTTGGATTTTGTTTCATACCGCCCCCACTATAGCACCCATTAGCCACATTCATGGTAAACATACTATCCTTGATATTTCTCTCGTCTGAAAATATTCTGATTTTATGAGCTTTATACGTAAAAACTGCTCCAAGCAGAGCCACCGTGTACATAAACGAATGACTTCCAAAAATTTCTTTTAATCGATGTGTCAGATTGACTACCGCTGCATCAAGACCCAATCCAATAGAATTAATGAAATAGTGCGATTCTTTCACTCCCTCCATATCATACTCAACCTTTCCAATATCAATTGGCTGAATTTTGCCTTTAAAAAATACCTCAATTGATTTTTTATAATCAGTAGTCAAGCCCCAGAAACGAGCCCAGTCATTACCTGTTCCACGAGGTATCAACGCAATTTTCAGAGAACTTTTATCTGGTATTTCAGCACTGAAAATACCATTGATAACTTCACTCATTGTGCCGTCACCCCCCATTATCATAATATTGCGATAGCCTTTTTGAAGAAAATAACGCGCAATTTTCGAAGCGTGATTAGCAAATTTGGTCATACGGTATTCAAAGGGTATTCCTGCGTGCTTCAACATCAGGAAAAGATATTTCTGTTGTTGTCTGAAATTCTTCTTACCCGATTTTGGATTAATGATTATGGCCCAATGTTCAGAATTTATTTCCATAAGAAAATAGCTCAATGAGGAATTAAGTTCGTATTTTTAGTCTATTCAAATGTTATGTCAAAACTCATTTTGTGGGTTTAGAGCTACTGAAGCGTATAACCTCCATCAAGCAACAAACTACTACCCGTCATCCATTGGGTAGCATCTGAAAGCAAATAAACAGCAGCAGAAGCCACTTCTTCCGGTTTTCCATATCGTTTAAGCGGATATTTCAAGCGGTCTTTTTCCAGTTCTTCTGCACCGATACTGCCATGGCTAAGCAAATCAGTGTCAATCATTCCCGGATTTATACAATTAGCCCGAATGCCTCGCGGAGCAAGTTCCAGAGCCACAGCCTTCATAAAGCCCGTCAATGCACTTTTTGAAGCAGCGTAAACCGAACTTCCAATGTATGCACAATTGTTACCGTTGATGGACGAAACAAAAACCAGGGAAGCTCCTTTATTCAACTTCTTTTGTTGGATTATCAGACGGGTTAAATGAATCGGCACCAAGGCATTAATAGTCATAATGTCATCCACATCTTCTTTCTCAATAAACTGAAGCACCAAGGTTTTTGTAATGCCGGCACTATTCACTACGCCATCAAGTTTGGGTAATTCCTCAACCAATTTCGTAAGTTCATCGGCATTGATCAAATCAGCACAAATTTGCAAATGACCTTCTCCTTCTAACAAGGAAAATGTTTCAGCCAAACGAGTTTCATTACGCCCAGTTATAAACAGTTTTGCTCCCATTTGCGAACAAACAATAGCTATAGCCCTTCCAATGCCCGAGGAAGCACCGGTAACGAGAATTGTTTTATTTGCAAGTGAAAATGGAGTCATATTTTTAGTTTTTAGTCGGCAGTCAGCACTTAATTTCTTTACTCTTTTCTGTAAACGGCTAATACTTACTGCAACTACTTACTGCTTACATCTTACTCTTTACCAAGTCAAATAATTCCTGAACCGTATTCGTTGGTTTCATTTCATCCGGCCTAAGTAAAACAGAGTATTTTTTTCCAATCATATTCAAAATTGCCAATGCATTCAGCGATGACCATTCATCCAAATCACGGAAACGGGTTTGCATAGTAAATTCAGCAAAATCTGTATCGTCGAACTGATCAGCAAAGTTTTTGATAAATTCATTCGTGTCCATAAGGTATCTGTTTAATATTAATATTTAATTTAAATCCGATTTTCAAATAAAATCCTGAATAAGATTATTTGGATCGGGAGTAAGTGGAGTTGATTTGGTCAAAAAAGAACTTCTGTGCCTGGTATTTTTTAAAATAATTGAACCAGCTCCCAGAATATTGTATTCGCCAATCGTTGTTTTGTCTTTAATCACAGCACTCATACCAATAAAGCTATTCTTTTGAATGTTGCAAAATCCACCAATCATCACATTGGAAGTAATAAAACAGTTGGAATCAATAGCTGAATCATGACCAATTTTATTGCATATTGCGAATATTACATTATTGCCTATTTTTACGTTCTGCATAAAAACATTGCCTTCCATAATAAAGCAATTTTCACCTATTTCCAAGTCCTTCCAGTATGAATTACGGGAGCAAATATAAGATATTAATTGATAACCTTTGGCTTTTGCCTCATTGAATTTTGTTTCACGGGTAGAATTCAATTTATGATACCCAATGGCCACAAACATACCATATTCTGCTGGAGGATAGATTTCCTGAACCTTTTCAAAATCCACAACCGGTAAATCTAAAAATGTTCCTTCTATATTATATTCAGCATCAACAGTATAAGCCATAATTTCGAAATCAGAATCTTGCTTCAGATAAAAACTCACCTGACTTGCAAAATCACTCACACCGAAAATAACAATCTTCTTATTTGCATTCATACTATCAACTGTCAACTATAAACTACAAACTATTTATAAATATCCTTTACAATAAAAGTCGGGCGGTTCTTTGTCTGATTAAACAGCTTATCAATGTAAATTCCTAAAATACCAAGTGAACTTATGATTACTCCAACCGAAAATAGCAAAGCCACAATAAGAAACGTAAATCCTGAAAGGACTATCTCCGGATTAATCAACTTGTATATCAAAAAGTAAAGACCTGTGAAAACGCTGATGGCAGAGATAAAAAACCCAAATTTAAATAATACAACCAGAGGATAAGAAGAAAATGAAGTAACAGCCTCCATACTCAATGCAATACGTTTTCCAAGTGTATAGGTGCTTTTCCCTTCGCGTTGTCCTTTTTTTATGGTTATCGGAATTTGCTTAAAACCTATCCATTGCATCATTCCTGCCATAAATATATTTTTATCGCCCAGCTTTATCAGTTCGTTTACATAGCGGCGACTCATCAAACGTTCTGTTAGCAGGTTTTCAGGAATTCGTGTATCAGTCAGACTATTAAAGAAACTGTAGAAAAGCCCACCAATAGTCCGTTCAATAAATGAACCTTTACGGGTTTCCTGAATACCATAAACCACGTCGCAGGATTCTTCAATAAATTTTCTATAAAATGTTGGAATATAAGTTGGTGGCACCTCCAAATCACAATCAATCAGAAAAACCAAATCTCCAGAAACACAATTCAGTCCGGCCATAATAGCGTAATGATGCCCGAAGTTACGTGACAAATCAACGGCTAAAATATGTTTGTTCGATTCTTTCAGTTGAAGTACTTTGGCCAGTGAATTATCAGGCGAGCCATCATTTACAAATACAATTTCATAATTATCGCAACTTATTTCAGCCATTGCAGTCTCACATTGAGCCACAAAGGAATCCAGAAATCTCTCTGAACGGTACAGCGTAGTAACAATAGATAAATGAGGATTCTTCATATTTTGAATCGTTTATTAGCCTGGTAAATAAAATATCCGCTACGGTCGGCACTACATTGTATGTCGTGCAATTCAGCATCGGTTATTTCAGCTTCTATAATTTCCTTGTATTTTTCGGGTTGTTGAATT
>SESF01007628.1_pt1 | contig 25828 bp, 27 predicted proteins | sample 3171521 | NCBI WGS metagenome assembly SESF01 (sample SAMN10866945, study PRJNA518727) | freshwater metagenome | biome: subpolar coniferous forest; feature: holomictic lake; material: water; isolation source: holomictic Lake 227, 6 m and 8 m depth | place: Canada: near Kenora, Ontario | collected...
TACTAGAGGTCGGACCAGACCATGGAGGGCAATAGACTCAGCTGCAGGTCGTTCTCCGCCAGGGCATGCCTGATATGCGGCTCCTTGAGGAGCAGATCCAGCTCGCCGAGCCGCCCCATCACCTCACCGATGCCTGCGGCTTTATGCTCGCTCCGGTAGCGAACCGGGGCATAAAATATCTCGCCATTGGCAGGGGCCGCCTCTACGCCAAAGAAGTCGCGGCTGTAAAAGCCCTCGAACTTTAGGATGATGGGCTTGTAGACCTCCTTTAAGGCCGGGACATAAAATTCCTCCAGCATCATCTGCTGCACTCTGTTCTTGGTTTCGGCGATGCGCAGTCTGATGTATCCCTGGCCGTGGATGTAGCCTGCATAATGGATGTCGTATCTGATGCGCGAGCAGAGGTCGGTAAGCAGGCCCAAGGTAAACTCGCAGGTATCCTCAGTCTCGGTTGGATCTAAGTTGAGGAAGTACCTGATGAAAAGAGTGTATTGATTTTCAAAGGTGATGTGAATATAACTTTCGTCGTTCTCTGTACTCTTGACCGCGATATCGCGAACATTCCAGCTAAAGAGCTTCTGGGCCTCTTCTTTGGTGAAGCTATGTAGCGCAAACTCGCGAACCTTCTCCAGGAGATCTCCCATAGTTTCCATTTGCATCCACTCTTCTCTCGGATCGGATAAACATTATGCTGAATACGCCGTGTGGATGAAGCAATGGTTCTGTTGTCTTGATTTAGGATGCCTAAACAGTTCGCGAAATTGTTAAATAATGTTGTGCACAAACCCATTAAAAAATTCGAGGAGACGATTATATGATCAATAAATTAATCATGGCTACGATGGCCATATTGCTGACAGTATCTTTATCGATGGCATTGGAGCCTCAGGGCACACAAGAACCGGGCATCGGATCGGCTAATACCGAGATCAAGGAGGCAGCTTCGGGAAACTCTCAAAACCAGACGGCTAATGACAGTCTCTTTTTAAAGGACTTCAACCAGGTCAATAATCCCTACAAAGAGACGCTCTTTGCCACGGGGCAGGGACTACGTAACGAATCTATCAATTTCTACGTAAATCTTACTGTTGCCTTGACAGCTTTCCAGGAAAAATATAAGGATTACCGCCCCACGGTAATCAAGGCTGATGAACAGTTTTCCGGAGATATGGAGAATGTATCTGCCATCATCTCTGATGTAAAGGATGAAGTCTACACCGGCAATCTGACCGATGCTCACAAGATGCTTGAAGAGGTCAGGCCCATTTTCCAGAAGATCCTTACTCGCAATGGTTTACTGCCGCTCAGCGTGGCACTGGTTGATTTCCATGATGTCATGGAGCTGGTACTCGACGGTGCCAATAAAAAGGACGCTTCTAAGGTGGAGGAGGTCTACCCCAAGGCAGATGAAAAATTGCGAGCTGTGGAGGCTATCAGCAGCGAGCCGGGAATAATGTCTATAAGGGCTAACCTGGATGGGGTATTAAGCCTGGCAAAAGAGAACAAAACAGCAGAGCTGCCAGCCAAAGCCGGCGAACTCAAGGCGAGCTACGTAAAAGTCTATTTGGCAACGAGCTAAGCCTAAGGAATCAAGGTCGGGTTGGAGGATTGATGGAGATCAACCCTAACAATTTTTTCTAAACACGTATTCTGCGTAGCGTTTAGGCGGCTCTTCGCTATTTCCAGTTGCTAACCTCAGGTTACTATGTTTTTCCAGTTGTTAGTTAGTCGCTCTGTGCGTTCTCTGTGAACTGTGGTGTCTCTGTGGTGAAAACGTCGTTAGCCACTGGTTATAACCAATGGTTTACGGACTACCACCACAGAGACCCGAGAGCGCACGGAGGACTCACAGAGGACTCGATTATTCTATTACCCACGCAAAACAGCGAGGAACCGTTTAGGCGCTTTCGATGGTGGGCATAAAGACAGAACTCAAACTCCGCGATTTTTTTTGTTTCCGCCGGTTTTTTTGCGCTTCCAGATGGCAAGAATAGTACAATCAATATATAATGCCGCTTCTCTCAAGAATGATATTGACTGAATCGATGCTAGAATATCGTTCCATGTTCCATTTATTATGGCACATAATCTCAATAGGCATTTCGCAATCGGATCTTTATCTATTGTGTCTTCCTTTGTATTAATCTTCGAACCGCATTCCGAACAAGAATTAACCATTTCAACCGGTTCTTGGACTATTTCGGTGTTCTCAGCCATGTTCCTCCGACAACGAGACACTACGATGTGCTGCAATTATATCATTTTATAGTTTAAGGGGCCAGAAGTACAGGATTAACAACGCCGCTGCTAAGGTGAGAGCGATTGCCGTCTGCATGAGTTGCAGGGCGCGCGGCACATCAGAGGTCTGTGGCTGCATTCCTTCCTCCACCAGTACATAGTAGCCGGTTTTCTCCAGGCGGATATTAAGAGCGCCGGCCAGAGCCGCCATGGGCCAGCCGGAGTTGGGGCTGGGGGTGGCGTGATGATAGCGCAGCGCCGCGCGCAGGGCCGCGCCTCCCCCGGCGGGCCGGGCCAGGGCGATAAGAATAATGGATAGGCGGGCGGGAATGTAGTTGGCCAGATCATCGAGCTTCGCCCCCGCGAAGCCAATCTCCTTGAGACCTCGGGTCTTGTAGCCGATCATGGAGTCCATGGTGCTGATGGCCTTGAATGCCAACGCGGCTTCCAGGCCATAGCCCAGGGGCGCAAAGAGCAGATAGTAAAAGATGGGCGAGAGTATTCCGTCCACATAGTTCTCGGAGAGCGACTCTATCACCGCCGAGCTGGCTTGACTTTTGGTGAGCGAGCTGGTATCGCGGCCCACCAGGGCAGGAAGCATCGACTTGGCCTCGTCCATGTCCCTGTCGATCATCTGCCCGATGTCCCGGGAGACCTGCAGAAGACAACGAATCGCGAAGGTGGACTTGAAAAGGTAGGCGGAGACGAGCAATGGTAGTAGTGGAACAATTCCTGCCGCTTTCACAGCCAGGTGGCCGGAGAGAACGGTTACTACTATTACTACTATGGCCAGAGCAATTCCGCTCGCCCGGGTGGGCCGGGCATGGGCGCGCAGAAAAGCGATTAATTTCCCGATCCATACCACGGGATGAACTCTAGCCGGCATCTCGCCTAAGAGGATGTCAAAGGCCGCGGCCAGGAGAAATACTGCCAGGCTTTCTGCAATCATTGTCGGCTCCTCACAGATGCGCCTCCAGCTTCTTCCAGGCGGTGCCTATGGCCTCGCCCTTCATAAGTGCGTCCAGGACCATTGCCGCCACCTCGGGGCGGTGGATGATTTGACAGGAGTCGCAGCACCAGGTGACGCCCTGCTCTTTACCGCCTGTTCTCTTGTCCCGGCAGGGATAAAAGGGGCAAAAGCAGAGGGTGCAGTCCTGTTCCAGGGAGTGGCAGGGAAATTTCTCGCAATTCAGTCGCTGCATTTGAGAGATCTCTCCAGGGCGGTTATCAGCCGCTCGTTCTCAGAGCGGCTACGCACTGCTACTCGGATGTAGCTTTTGCCTAGGCCAAAGGACTGGCAGTCTCGCACCAGCACGCCCTGGGCCATGGTCCTCTTCGCCAGTACATCGCAAGCCAGGCCACAGGGCTCGATATTCACCAGAATGAAGTTGACGCTGCTATGCAGGGGCCGCAGGCCCAAACCTTGCAGGGCTGCCTCCAGCCAGGCCAGCTCCTCTTTTATGACGTGGCGGCTTTGCACCAAATGCTCCTCACAGCCCAAAAGGTATGTGGCCGCGGCTGCAGCGAGCGAGCCTATGGACCAGGGAATTCTGGCCAGATTCAAAATACCGGCAAGCCTGGCATTGGTTACCCCAAAACCCAGGCGCAGGCCCGGCACGCCAAAGGACTTGGTCAGCGACCTAATGACGAAGAGAAACTCTCTGTGCGGCGCGAGTGCCACCACGCTCTGCTCAGGCTCGGATAGCTCAATGAAGGCCTCATCCACCAGCAGAAAGGTTTCGGTCTCCTCGCATCTATCGGCCAGATCGATGACCTGCTCTGCGAAGAGCAATCTACCCGTGGGATTGTTGGGGTTACAAAGGAAGAGCAGCTTGGCCGCGGCAAGATCGCCCTTTGCCAGAAGCGGTAGGCCGTCTTCGCCGATGTTCACTCGTTTGACCGTCGCTCCGGCCAAAAGGGACTGGTTGGTGTACTCGCCAAAGGAGGGCGTGGGCACCAGGGCCCTGTCGCCCTCTTCAAAGCAGCATTCGGCAAAGAGCCGGATCAGCTCCGAGGAGCCGTTGCCGGGCACGATGCATCCCATATCTACATTTACAAATTTTGCGGCGGCGCGACGAAAGCTCCGGTAGCTATTGTCCGGATAGTGGCCTATATGCTCCAGCTCTTCTAAAAACAATTCTTTGAGGGGCGGTGAGCCCAGGGGATTGATGTTGGCGGAGAAGTCTAAGGGCTCTGCTCCCAGGATCGATGCCGCCTCTTGTACAAGGCCGCCGTGCTGGCACGCGCCGGCCATGGCAAAGCTCTTCCGTATCCGGTTTATCATGGATTTGCCAGGACTTCTTGTGGGAAGGCATTTCAAGCTTGTGGGCAGAAGATCTTCCATTAACGATCGTGACTAGATAACATCACTGTGTGCTGTTGATCAGTATATAATAATACTACTATGAATCTATCAGCGATTTCAAGAATTTTATATTACTAGGTATCCGAAAGTGTTTTATCTACTCTATGCGAACTCAAGCGGCATATATCAAAGGAAGAGGAGGCTAAGATTCCGATGGCAACAAGAGAGGGCAGCTTTTCGGTTGAGGACATGAAGAACGTCCAGATCAACATAGGGGCTGTCGTTAAGGAAGCGGATGAGTGGGACCAGGAGATGGGACCACATCCCAAGCCCGGTGTGGCAACGCTCCGATCCTGGGATCATATGATCGCTAACAGATACAAGATCATGTACGCCCCGGCAGACGATACATGCACTCTTTGTACCTATGGTCCATGCGACCTAACAGGCAACAAGCGCGGAGCCTGCGGCATTGATCAGGCCGGAGCTTGCGGCAAGATTGTTTTAATTGCCTGCCTGATGGGGTGCTGTGCGCATGCGGCCCATGGAAGACATCTTTACCACTGGTGCATGGACAAGTTCGGCGACATGAAGTTTGACATGGGCGACGAGATTCTGGTAGACTCTCCCCTGTACCAGACCATCATGGGCACCAAGCCCAGGAACTTCAAGGACTTCAATGAGGGACTCTATTACCTTGAGGAAGAGGTCGTACAGCTTCTGGCAGCTACCCACACCGGTCAAGAGAGCGCTTTCATAGATTTCGAGTCCAAAGCTCTGCATGCCGGTATGTTGGACTTGCTTGGCATGGAGATTTGCGACATGCTGCAGATTGTGGCTTACAATATGCCCCGTGGCGCAGCTGATGCCCCCATCATTGAGATCGGCATGGGCACCATGGACCAGAGCAAGGGCGTTCTCATCGCCTACGGCCATAACCTGGCAGCTGGCGCTGAAGCCATGATGTACGCCGAGAGCAACAATCTCTGGGACAAGGTGGACATAGGCGGCGTCTGCTGTACAGCTCATGACCTGAACAGAATTGGTCTGGGCAAGGGCGAAGCCAAGGTTCCCGCCGGCATAGGCATGAAGCCCAAGGTAGCTGGTGCTATGGGCTGGTGGAGAAAGATGATTCGCTCCGGTGTCATGGACTGTGTCATGGTGGACGAGCAGTGTGTCTTCTGTGATGTTCTTGCAGATGCCGAAAAGCGCAAGATCCCTGTCATTGCCACCACAGACAAGATCATGCTTGGCTTGCCGGATAGGACCAATGACTCGATTGATGCCATAGTTGACGACCTGGTGAGCTTCAAGATACCGGGCGTTGCCGTATTGGACCCAATAAAAGCCGGCGAAATAGGCATACGGGTTGCCATAGCCGTGAAGCCCAAGCGTGCTGAGGCCAAGATTCAGAACCTGCTCACAGAAGAGCAGTTCAAGGAAAGCGTAGCGAAGTGTACTCAGTGCAATGAGTGCGCATTTGTCTGCCCGCCCCACATCAGGATCAGCAAACTCATTGCGGATGCCGTGAAGGGCGATCTGTTGCCATTCTCCAACTATTACGAGATTTGCGTAGGATGCGGCAAGTGCGAGCAGTCCTGCCCTCAGGGCATAAACATTCTGGACCTCTTCGAGTATGCCAACCGCCAATATATCAAGAATCAGAAGTTCAAGATGAGATCCGGACGCGGACCCGCTCGCGATACTGAGATTCGAGCTGTAGGTGCGCCCATTGTGCTCGGCACCATTCCTGGAGTCATAGCTCTGGTCGGATGCAGCAACTATCCCAACGGCACCAAGGAGTGCTATGATATGGCCAAGGAGTTCGTAGACCGCGGCTACATCGTTGTCACTTCTGGATGCATGGCCATGGATATGTCCCTCTACACCGATGAAGACGGCAAGACCATCTGGGAACAGTATCCCGGAGGCTTTGACGGTCGCAACATCTGCAACACCGGCTCGTGCGTTTCCAACGCCAATATCGGCGACGCTGCCATCAAGGTGGCCACCATATTCGCCCACCGAAACCACAGGGGCAACTTCGACGATATCGCCGACTACATCCTGAACAAAGTTGGTGCCTGCGGCGTGGCCTGGGGAGCATACTCTCAGAAGGCCGCTTCTATCGCTACTGGCTGCAACAGGCTCGGTATTCCCGTGGTAGTTCAGCCTCACTCTGTCATGTACCGCCGCTCTTTCATCGGCAGGACGGACAAGCCCGAGGACTGGATGGTCATCGATGCTCGCGACGGCAAGATGCAGCAGATTGAGCCCGCACCCGAGGCCATGCTCTATATCGCCGAGACCAAGGAAGAGGCTATGGTTGAGATGGCCAAGCTCTGCCTGCGGCCTTCCGATAACAGCATCGGTCGAGCGATCAAGCTGACCCACTACTGTGATATCTCCATGAAGTACTGCGGCAAACTGCCCGACGATTGGCATATCTTCGTCCGCGACGCCAAAGACCTCCCCCTCGCATACAAGGAAATGATGATGAAGGAGCTGGAGTCAAAGCACGGCTGGACGATCGACTGGAAGGCCAAGAAGATCCTTACCGGACCGCTGCGGCCCGCTGATGTGAGCTTCGACCCGACCAATCTCCCGCGCAAGATCAGGACCAAGAAGTGAGGGCAAGGAGGAGACAGAAAATGGCAGCAGAAGTTAAGAAGGGCATTGACACCACCAAGAATCCCATTCCCTTTGAGATGGCCCAGGTCCCCGGACCGGAGCAGGCCAAGTGCTACATGCCGAAGGTTATGGGCGCTATAATCAAGAAGGCCAAGAGGCCTCTGCTCGTTGTGGGGGCAGAGCTTTTTGACGACCCCATCATGTTCGATAAGATGATCGAGATGGGCAAGATGGGCATTCCCATCGCCGCCACGGCGCATTCCGTGAAAGGCTTTGTAGACAGAGGCTACCTGGAGAACGTCTACCAGATCGGCCTGCACCCCCTGACCAACAACCTGCGCTTCCCCGACTGGAAGGGCCTGGATGGACAGGGACAGTACGATGCCGTTATCTTTATGGGCATCTTCTACAAATTCGCCAACGCCATGTTCGCAACTCTCAAGAACTTCAACCGGGACATCAAGCGCATATCCGTTGACCGGTACTATCACATCAACGCGAATATGACCTTTGGCAACATGGCCTTCATCCCCGACGACTATCACGCCGCCGTGGACGAAGTAATCGCAGCAATGCAGAAATAAAGTTTATCTCACAAACAGAAGAGGTGTATTAATGGCAGACATAAAGTTGGATATATCCCCTATGTATGAGGGCGAGAGAATCAGAAAGGACGATCTATGGGTAGAGCTGGGCGGCCCCAAGGCAGACGGATTCGAGCTGTCCCTGTCGGCACCCATGGATGAGATTGTGGATGGAAGGGTTACTGTCATCGGTCCTGAGCTCAAGGATATCAAGGAAGGCTCCACCATTCCCTTCGGCATGATATTCAAGGTCGGCGGCGAAAAGATCGAGAAGGATCTGGAGTCCATCATCGAGAGGCGCAACCACGCCCTGCTCTCCTACATCAGCGGCCTCATGCATCTCAACCAGAGATACGATATCTGGATGAGAGTCGGCAAGAGCCTGGCCAAGAAGGGTGTAACCTCCTGGAAAGAGATCTTTACTCCCATCATCGATCTGTACAAGGCCGAGATGCCCTTCATCGAGAAGATGGAGATCACCATTGTCACCGACCCTGCCCAGGTTAAGGCGGAGCTGGCCAAGGCCATGGCCGTCTACAAGACTCGTGACGAGCGCGCCAAGGGACTGCACGATGAGGACGTAGATGTCTTCTACGGCTGCACACTCTGTCAGGCCTTCGCACCCACCAGCGCCTGCGTGGTTACCCCGGACAGGCCATCTCTGTGCGGAGCTATCACCTGGTTCGATGGACGCGCTGCCGCCAAGGTGGACCCAGAGGGCCCCCAGTTCCCCATACCCAAGGGAACGGCAACGGACGCAGTTTCCGGCGAGTATGAAGCCATCAATGAGATGGCCTCCAAGAGGTCGGGCGGCGAGTACAGCAGGATGCTGCTCTACACGTTCTTTGATGCACCCCACACCTCCTGTGGCTGCTTCGAGACCATAGGCTTCTACATGCCCGAGGTTGACGGCATCGGTCTAGCCGATCGTGACTTCAAGGGCGCAACCCCCAACGGTCTTCCCTTCTCAACCATGGCAGGACAGACGGGCGGCGGCAAGCAGGTTGTAGGATTCCTGGGAATGGGCATTCTCTACTACCTCTCCCCCAAGTTCCTTCAGGCCGATGGCGGCTGGAGAAGGATCGCCTGGATGTCCAAGGGCCTCAAGGAAAGAGTAAAGGCAGGCATCGATGAGGACATGATGGCCAAGATCGCCACTGAAGACGATGCCAAGGATATCGCCGCTCTCAAGTCCTTCCTGCTCAAGGTCGACCACCCCGTTGTTAACGGCGTCACCAGGAAAGTAGACGGCAAGAAGATCACCGAGGGCTGGGTTCTGGAAGATATTTCCGACGAGATCAAAGAGAAGGTCATGGCCTATATCGAGAAGACGGGCGGAGACATCAACATTGATACCGTCAAGTCCGAGATGGCTCTCTCCGAAAACCAGTTCATGCAGGTCGTTGAGGCTCTGCAGGCTGATGGCGTTCTCGAGTGAGCTAAATTTGCGAATGAGTAATAATCAAAGAGGGTGAAAATCTATGCAGTTAAAACTCAAGCCAAAGACACCGGCCGCCGCGGCTCCCGCAGCCGCACCGGCTGCAGCAGCAGGGGCAGCAGCACCAGCTTTTTCCATGTCCGGCAGCGCCGGCGGCATTAAGCTGATACTCAAGGATGCCAAGATCAGCATAGACAAGGTAGTACTCGCTAAGTAGAGTCTGCCTATCTCCTTTTTTGGGAGAGGCAGATTTTACGAGGCGAATGCTATCGTATAAGTATAAAGTGAGGGAGATATTCATGCAGCTTAAGCTTAAGAAAAAAGAAGACGCTCCAGCCGCGGCCGCACCTGCGGCAGCAGCAGGCGCAGCAGCTCCGGCTTTCGCTATGCCAGCAGCATCATCGGGTGGAATGACCATTGAGCTTAGAGGCGCATCCATCCACGTAGCGGAAGTTATCATAAGGAAAAAATAGGGGATGGCTAGACATTGGGGAAAGTAATAGCGGTAACCGGTAAGGGCGGCACCGGCAAGACAGCGGTGACCGCGATGCTTATTAGATACCTTGTAAAGAATTCCGGAAAAAAATACCGAATACTTGCAATTGACGCCGATCCTGACGCCAACCTGGCTGATGCGCTGGGCGCAAAGGCGGGGAAGACCATTGGCGACATGAGGGAGTTCGTGCAGCAGTCCCGGTTCACAGCTTCACCGGATACGGACAAGCAGGCGCTTCTTGAGGCCAAGCTCTTCGAGATTCTCTTGGAGGAGGAGGGCTATGATCTTCTTGTCATGGGCAAGCCGGAAGGATCTGGGTGTTACTGTTTTGTCAACAATCTTCTGCGTGCCGTTATGGATAAGACCACGGCCAGCTACGATCTGATCATCATTGACACGCCGGCGGGCCTGGAGCATTTCAGCAGGAAGACCATTCCCGACCTCGACGATCTTATCGTGGTGACGGATGAGTCCAGAAGAGGGCTTACCACGGGCGAGCGCATACGTGACACTGCCCGCGAGATTGAGCTACAATATAAAAATCTCTATGTGATCGTGAACAAGGTCACCGCGGGAAGCAAGGATAAGGTTCTCGAGAATGCTAAAGGCATCGGCCTGTTGGTTATCGGCACTATTCCCCATGATGAAAGCTTAGCCAAATTCGATTTAGTGGGAGATCCATTGATGGGCCTTCCCGATGAATCGCCTGCAGTACAAGAAATGGCGCAGATCGTCGGGAAACTGGGCCTGTGAGGGTGATTTGAATGGCAGAGAAGATCTCTTTATCTGACCTTAATAAGACATTAGCAGAAATGAATGTTCAATCCCTCGAGGGATTAAAGATCGAGGGTGATGTAGAGATAGAGATAGATGCAGGTGCTGGCGGCGTAGGCCCCCTGTTTGCATACTATTTCGGACAAGAGGCGGCCAAGATCGCCATGCAGCTCATGAACTTCGCCAAGGCGGTAGGCTATCCCGTAGAGAATCTGCTCCAGCCGGTAGCTATCGCGCAGGCAATTTCTCCGGCTCCTAAGGATCTGGCAGCTCTGGCTGCGGCTGTGCCGGCCTTTAGGGTGGCATCAACCTTGGCGAGCGCCAAGTTTGCCGTCGGCGTAGACAAGACCTGGAGGAACACCATCCAGGAGGTCACACTGGGCGCTACCAAAGCAAACGGCGGAAGCCGCGGTCATGTGGTCAAGCTGGGCGGCGAGAAGGCTATGCCTTTCTTCCCGGATGCAGCCATGCCTCATGCCCCCAAGATCACCATGGACGTCTTCGACATGCCCATCGGCATGGCCAAGGCCGTCAAGGTGCACTATGAGGACGTCATCAACTCCCCAGGCGAATGGGCCAAGAAAGCCGTCAAGAAGTACGGCGCCGACATGGTCACCGTTCACCTGATCAGCACTGATCCGCTCCTCAAGGACACCTCTGCTCAAGAGGCAGTCAAGACGGTGGAAGAGGTTCTTCAGGCTGTGGATGTGCCAATCTGTATCGGCGGATCCGGCAACCCCACCAAGGACCCAATAGTGCTCTCCAAGGCGGCAGAAGCTGCCCAGGGCGAGCGCGTTCTCATCGCCTCCGCCAACCTGAACATGGATTGGGAGAAGATAGGCAAGGCCTGTGTGGACAACGGACATGTGTGCCTGGCCTGGACACAGCTTGAGATTAACTCTCAGAAGGAGCTGAATCGGAAGCTCATGAAGGTCGCCGGCGTTCCCCGCGAGTCCATCGTCATGGACCCAACCACCGCCGCGCTCGCTTACGGCCTGGACTTCGCCTACTCCAACATGGAGAGAATTCGCCTCGGCGCTCTGAAGGGCGACGAAGAGCTGACCTTCCCCATGTCCTCCGGCACCACCAACGCCTGGGGTGTCAGAGAGTCCTGGATGGTCCGCTCACCCAACAAGGACGACTCCGACTGGGGAGACCGCATGCTTAGAGGCCCAATCTGGGAGATTTTGACCGGATACTCTCTGGCCATGGCCGGTGTGGACATCTTCATGATGATGCACCCAACGGCTGTTGCCTATGTGCATGAGATCACTCAGTCCCTGATGGGAAGAATTGAGGCTAAGACGCCCGATACTGCCGCCTGGCTCAAGATGGGGGTGTGAGAGACAATGAAGGAAACTAGCCCGCTTAACCTTTACAAGCAGCTTCCACAGACCAACTGTAAGAAGTGCGGAGAGGAGACCTGCATGGCCTATGCCGCTGGCCTGATATCCAGGACCAGGAAGGTAGAGGAGTGCACTCCACTGGTAGATGAGGAGAAGTACGCCAAGAAGCTTGAGACTCTGAGGAGCATCGTCGCTCCTGAACTTAAGATGGTATACATCGGCGTCGGAGAAAAGCAGGTCAAGGTCGGCGGCGAGGACGTCATGTTCCGCCACCAGATGACCTTCTTCAACAAGCCACCATTTGCCTACGATGTAGCCGACAACATGGAAGAGGCAAAGCTTGTAGAGCGCGTCAAGAAGATCTCTACCTGGCGCAAGTTCTACATCGGCAAGTGGCAAAACGTAGAGATGATTGCAGTCCGCTCTGTGAGTGACGACCCGGCTAAGTTCGCAGCCTGCGTCAAGACAGTCATGGCTAATTCGGACTTCCCGCTCATCCTCTGCTCCTTTAATCCTGCCGTTCTTAAGGCTGGACTTGAGGTCGCCGCCAAGGTCAATCCCCTCATCTACGCCGCCAACAAGGACAACTGGAAGGAGGTCGCACAGCTCGCCTTTGACTATAAGGTGCCAGTGACCCTCAGCGTGCCCTTCGATCTGGATGGCTTGAAGTCCATGGCCGTCACCTTTGCCGGCATGGGTCTCACCAATCTCATCTTAGACCCAGGAACTGCACCCAACGGCAAATTGCTGCAGCAGACCTTGCTCAACTTCATTAACCTCCGAAGAGCCGCTGTTGAAGAAGCCCAGAGGGATATCGCCTATCCAGTCATGGTGCTGCCCATCAACGCCTGGCTGACCACTGATGATCCAGTTCGAGCTTCCTACTGGGAGTCTGTGCTCACCGCTGCCTTCACCATTCGCGGCGGAGCCATCATGATCAAGCACTCGCTTGAGGCTCACAGCATGATGCCGGATATGCATCTGCGCTTCAACATCTACACCGATCCGAGGACGCCCGTGCAGGTCAAGCCCGGCATCTACAAGGTTGGCAAGCCAGGGCCTGAGTCCCCGGTCTTCTTGACCACGAACTTTGCCCTGACCTACTACACAGTAGAGTCGGATATCGCCTCCAATGGTATCGATGCCTACATCATTGCCATCAATACCGACGGAATCGGCGTGCAGGCGTCTGTAGCCGGCGGCCAGTTGAGCCCGACCAAGATCCTGGATTCCTTCAACGAGGCTGCCTTCAAGTGGGAGGACCAGAAGTATCCTGCAATGGTTCTGCCCGGAATGGCTGCCAAGTTCTCCGGCGAGCTGGAGGACCTCTTCGCAGGCAAGACCAAGATCATGGTCGGCCCAGAAGACTCCGGCCGCATCATCGGCTGGATGAAGGATTTCTGGCCACCCAAGAAGTAAAGCCGTTGACAGAAATGCGAAGTCATGTGCCCCGGAGCGGGCACATAACCCTTATTTTTTAAGAGCATCTTTCGAATCAGAATATATTCCAATCTAGGGGATTCAATACTTATGTTATCTGCAAAATATGCGGCCTTGGCTCTGGGTGTCATGTTCATTGCCCTGGCCTTTAATGCCTCTGCCCAGTGGTCACCGGGCGGAGGAATGGTGTATATGGGTGATCTGAATCTGGCGGCATCTTCTGCCTCCAGCGGAAAAGCCGTGCCGGTCCTGGGCGGGTCTCAGGCCATCCAGGTACCAACAAATAACTCTTCATTGAATAACAGCTCGATTAATGGTACCTCAATGGACAATTCTTCTCTGGTCGGACCATCAATTGTGGTGCCCGGCGCCGGCACTTCCCAGTCTTCCGGCAAAAAGATTCTTGATCTATCCGGTTATTCCAGAGATAGGACAAACAAGAACCTGGCCGGATATACAAACATCATGTATCCCATCTCCGGGTCGAGGGGCAGCACAACCTCGACGGCTGGCGGAGGAGGCTGTGGCGGAGGCTGCGGAGCTTGATAATTAGCTGCTCTTCTCCTTGCTACCTAACCGCAAAGAAGATTTAAAAAAATTTTTTATAAAAGGCGACCTTTGCCCCAAGGTCCGCCCTTGGCATTCATTCCTTTTCTGGTTCTTCACCCATGCCCAAATCCATAGACTCAGCCAGGTCATCGATCAAAGGCCCGAGCTTCTCCTTCATCTCTGGCCGGAGTTCAATCATCTTGAAGAATATCAGCATCTTGCTCGACATGCAGATATCCTCAAGCTCTGCATTGATTCCTTCCAGGCTATCGTTGATGGAGGCAAGTGTCTCCGCTATCTCTTCCATGGTTTCTTCTTTAGACATCTGTCTTTCACATCCCTTGCATTCCGTTGCTGTTCAGGAAATAAATATAGTTGCTCCTCAAGAATTATATCATGCCAAAATAGACCGGCAACGCCAGCAGAATTGTAGGCAAGCCCACCAGCAGCCACACGGTGCGGTTGCTGTCAAAGATCTTCTTGCCGTCCAGGGGGCCGAAGGGAAGCAAGTTGAAGGCCGCTAAAGTGAGGTTGATAATCAGGGCGAAGTTGGCTGCCTGAGCGGCAATGCCGCCTGATGGGCCAAAGAATCCCACCAGGAAGAAGAATATCACTAATACGATGTTGGTCATGGGCCCGGCCAGCGATATCCAGAGAGTCTCCTTTTTTATCTCTCTTTTCAGCTCCTCCTGGCCATAGGGATCCTGCATATAGAATTCCTGCGGTGCATTGGGCTTGCTTATCATCACTGCTCCCGGTGCCGCGAAGATGAATCCGGCAAAGGACGCGGCTACGGCGATAATAAGCCCCATCCGGTTGGCTCTGTACTCAGCAAAGTAACCAAAGTGCAGTGCTACGAACTTATGTGCCATCTCGTGCAGCAAAAAGCCTGTGCCTACGCCCACCATGATGATGAGGATCGTCTCCAAACCGGGAATTCTCTTCCCGTTCATCAGCACACAAAAGGCAACAACCAGAGCTACCAGCGATAAAAGCAGATCCCTCAGCTCGATGGAGCTGATGCGGCCAAAAATGCTCATGCAAAATGGTTGTACGTGCCGACTATATCTCTTTGTTGATGCAAATAGTATGGGCTATCCATGAATTAGATAACCTACTACTACAATCAATACAAATAGCAAGGCCAGAAATATGAGACCATGGATGGGTTGTATGGGGCCGCCTTCTCTGGCATGTTTAGGTCTATGCTTCAGGATTTCTTCTGTCATCTTTTCCTGCTGCTTCATAGCGTCACTTTTTTCCATCACGGATCATCAGCCTCTTTTTCTACTTGCCTACCTGCCTGAAAAATGCAGTGTCCGGCTTAATCCGGAAACTTGTTTTTGATCTTCTCTTTGAGCCTTTTCTCGTCTTCTTCTGTGACGGGAATCTTGGCGGACATGCCGCACCTTTGGGGCATGGGGATCAGCCCATCCTCTAAAAGATCGTAGTAAGCCTCGTCAAGGCAAATCTCGTTCATCGCATATCTTTTTAAGATGGATTTGATCTTTTCTTGATTCGGCTTGCTGGATGAGTCGATCTTCTCCAGGGCCTGTTCTATCTGTTTGTACACAATTTTCTCTATTGCCAAGATTCATATTTATTCCTTATCCGTGCGCAGTTGTTACGGTGCTTTTCGGCTTTCTTTCCGTCATTTTTTCATCCGGGAGGCTTTAGCATCCTTATTTTTCAGGGTCAGCTGCCTGGAGCATCGCATGATACTGATTAGCATAGTCCTGCTGACAGATAGGTTTATATAGGCTCTCAACCCAACAACTAGTTAATGAAGCTAAGCATAACTGTCTACTGCATCACTCTAAAATCTGGTTTAGAACGGACATTTTTCTAGCTTTGGCCTTTGACAATCTTTTCAATATGCGAATTCGTGTTATTGATATTTTCGTCAAATAGTATTATAAAAAAGATATTATGAAATTAGGAGGTGACTCGCTATGATGAATCGCACAATGAAACTGCTCCTGCTCTCGGACATATTCGTTCTGACGGGATTTGGGCTGATCCAGCCCATATTGGCCATTTACATTAACGATGGCGGTGTGACCGGAGGGACGATGATTACTGCAGGCATGGCGAGCGCCCTCTTCATGCTCACCAAGTCGTTGGTGCAACTGCCCTTTGGGCATTATGTGGACAGCCATGCCGGGAAAGAGAGGTGGCTGATCTTGGGAACGCTGCTCATGGCCAGCGTTCCAATAATCTACCTCTCGGCAAACAGCATCTATCAGATTTACCTGGCAGAGGTGGTTTATGGATTGGGCAGCGGCCTGGCCTATCCCACCTGGCTTGGCCTGTGGTCCGTGAATCTGGACCGGGGCAGGGAAAGCTTCCAGTGGTCCATTTACCATACTTCCACAGGCATGGGGACCGCGGCCACGGGCGCAGCAGGTGCAGCAGTGGCTAGTCAGATGGGCTTTTCCATCACCTTCATGCTGGCCGGGCTGCTCTGCATTGTGGGCTGCCTGGTTCTCCTGGTTCTGGAGCGCAGGAGTGCCAGGAAGGCAGAGGATTTGGGGGGTGAGGCCTGTTTCCGTAGAATAGGGATGGGCTCTTTCCTATCCCGGCTGGCGGACCTCGGGCAGAAGTCCTCCAGCTATTGTTGATGAAAAAGAAGATAATAGTAACTGAATGTGAAGCAAAACCGGAAAAAAAGAAAAATAAGATAAGATCCTAACTGGTGCCGGATCTTATCTTCAAGACGAGTTGTAGCTGATCCGGTAGATGACACCGTTCATATCATCGGATACCAGCATTGATCCGTCTTTTAGAGTCTGCATATCAACGGGTCTTCCCCAGGCAGTTTTATTTTGCAGCCAGCCTTCTGCGAATACCTCATGGCCGACAGCAGTATTGTTCTGCAGACGAACCAGCGCCAAACGGTAGCCGATGGGTGCGTCCCTGTTCCAGGAGCCATGCTCGGCGATGAATATCTGGCCGCGGTACTCCTCCGGGAACTGTGTGCCTGTGTAAAATCTCATTCCCAAAGGCGCAACATGCGGCCCCATCATCCAGGATGGCGGAACCATTGTGTTGCAGGTGTAATTCTTATCTGAGCCCAGATCCGGGTCAGGAATGCTGCCTGAGTGGCAGGTGGGGAAGCCGAAGTTCAGGCCCTTCACCGGCGCATGGTTCAGTTCGTCCGAGGGCACATCATTGCCCAGCAGGTCTCTGCCGTTGTCGGTAAACCATAGCTCTCCTGTTGCCGGGTCCCAGTCAAAGCCCACCGAGTTTCTAACGCCCTTGGCAAAGATCTCCATATCGCTGCCATCCGGGTTCATGCGCACAATGGTGGCATTCAGCTCATCATCATGTTGGCAGACGTTGCAGTTCGCCCCCATGGCCACGTAGAGCTTTCCATCCGGGCCGAAGCCGATGTACCGCCAGCCGTGCATAAGGTACTGGGGTAGCTCCATAACCACGACTGGCTCTTTCGGGCTGGCCAACTGGGCCTCGACATCATCGAATCTGATGATGCGGTTGATCTGTGCCACGTAAAGAGATCCATCCTTGAAGGCCACGCCATTGGGATTGTTCAGGCCTTGTGCAATGACATAGATCTCGCTTGCCTCAGCATGGTGGTTATTATTCTTATCTACAATGGCATAAAGAGCGGAGCCATTGGGAGAATCAAGGGTCTCAAATGGGCGGCGCGTGCCTACATAGAGCGTTCCCTCGGGGCTCAAGGTCATTGATCTGGCGTAAGTCAGATTCTCGGCATAGATCTCGATCTTAAAGCCTGGTGGTAGCTTGATCAGGTCCAAAGGGAGCGATGGCTTCCCGTAAGTTGCATTCACAGCTCCTGCCTGCTGCACTACCAGCTTTGCGTCCTCAACTGTGATCTCGGCGGACTTACTACCGGCAATGATGCAGTAGGCAGTAGCTTTGAGAACGTCGCCCTTGCTAGCATTTAGGGAATAGTTGTAGCTAAATGTGGACGACGTGGGCTGGCTTGTGTATTCTTTGGTTAAGACTTGCAATCCATTTTTCAGGATGTCAATCTTGAAGACATAATGGCTGGATGGATTTGATACGGTATGGGTCGTTGTTACCTCTAAGCTCTGATTCTGGCTGTCATAGGCAAGACTTACCTGGGCCGGTGGATGAGCCGCAGCGGGCAAGGCCAGCATGATAAGCAACATCATTGCCGAAAATGCTTTAATGGTCCAGAAGGGCGAAGCCTTTGTACTTATCGATTTTTTATCTTTATGTAACATGCAAAGAACACCTCTTTGACAATGAGAAATAATTTCTGTTAATTTGGCAGGATCTTATAAAAAGTTTGGCAGAAATTCAGGTATAAACAGATCTTACGAAGATCAGGCCGCTTTGCTGGTCTTTGAGAAACAGTCCAATCGAATATCCCTAATGTGAAGGCACCGATAGTTGGCGATGGCCCGGAGACGATCCTCAACTGAATTTTCATCCAGCATGCGCCCTATGGGATTCGACAGACTGATATAGGAGATCGCGAATTTTGAGAAACAGATAATTATGAGCACACTGATTACAGGCGGCGCGGGATTTATCGGTTCTAACCTTGTTGAGGAACTCTTGAAAGAGGGCGAAGATATAGTGGTCCTGGACAATATGCACACGGGAAGCCCCGGCAATCTGGAGGGCCTACAAGGCAGCCTGAAGCTGATCCGGGCGAGCTGCAACGATCTACCTGATATGGATATTCATCCCGAGAATATCTACCATCTGGGCATTCCATCCTCTTCGCCCATGTACAAGAAGAATCCCTACCTGGTAGGCGAAGCGCTCAACGGCTTTACGGCGGTCTTCGAGCTGGCGAAGAGGTGCGGAGCACGGGTGGTTTATGCCTCATCCTCATCACTCTACAACGGCCTCTTGCCACCTCATAGTGAGGACATGACCATCTTGGTTGCCGACTACTATACTGAGGCCCGGCTGGCCATGGAGAGGATGGCAGAGCTTTACAAGCAGCTCTACGACATCGACTCCGTGGGCTTGAGGTTCTTCTCGGTTTATGGGCCGAAGGAAACTGCCAAGAAGCAATATGCCAACATGGTTACTCAGTTCCTCTGGGAAATGCGGGACGGCAAGGCACCTGTGATCTTCGGAGACGGCTTGCAGACGAGGGATTTCACCTATGTAAAGGACCTGACACGTGCTCTGCAACTGGCAATGAAGTCGGATTATCACGGCATTCTGAATGCAGGAACAGGAAAGGCTTACACATTCAACCAAACGGTAGAGATTTTAAACAAGAACATGGGATTGACCATGAAAGCGCAACACGTGGCGAATCCCATAAAGAATTATGTTCAGCATACCCTTTCAGACACAACGAAGGCTGAGAAAGTGCTCGGGTTTAAGGCAAGATACAACCTGGAAGAAGGGGTAAAAGAGCTTCTTAGATTCTATGCAAAATAAGGCGGTGGTATCCTTGGATTTATTAGATAAAAATATTTTGATAACTGGAATTAGCGGGTTCGTCGGGTCACGGATGGCCAAACGGCTGGTAGAGGAGGGCGCGAATGTCTTTGGCCTGCTGCGCCGCCGGGCGGATGGCAAAGTGCCGCATAACATGCTCCGTTTGGGTCTAGGAAAAGAGATCCGTCTGGTGGAAGGCGACCTGGAGAGCATATCGAGCATAGGAAGCGCCATCACCGCCAGCGAGCCTGATATTATCTTCCATCTGGCAGCCCAATCGTTTGTGCCTCGATCTTTCGAGGACCCCAATGAGACCATGCTCTGCAACTGCTGGGGGACATCGAATCTGCTGGAAGCCATCCGAATCAAGAATGTGGATCCGATAGTAGTTTTCGCGGGAAGCAGCGAGGAGTACGGCCTGGTGCTCTCCTCGGAAGAGCAATACAAGAAGGCATTGGAGAAATATGGTACAATATTTCCTGCACCTGTGCAGATGCCGGAAGTTCCCATCGCCGAGACAAATCCGCTCCGGCCTATGTCTCCTTACGCCGTAAGCAAAGTTTACGGCGATTTTCTGATGAGGAACTACTGGTACTCTTATGGCGTCAAGACCCTCATCTCACGGGCATTCAACCACGAGGGAGCTGGCAGAGGCAACATGTTCGTAACATCGGTTGCCACAGCCCAGGTTATGAAGCTTAAGTTCGGAGAGCAGGAAGCCATAACCATAGGAAATGTCAACGCTTTTCGTGACTGGAGCCACGTGGACGATGTCATAGACGGTTATCTGCTCCTGGCAGAGAAGGGCAAGTACGGAGACGTGTACAACCAGGGATCCATGAGGACCAACTCCGTGATGAGCTATCTGCTGATGAGCCTTGAAGAAGCGGGCTATCCGGTCAGCAAGATTGAGACCTTCAACGAAGAGAAGGTCATAGTACAGCCCAACGAGCTCGACAATACACCAATCTTCGGCCTTGATTTCGAAAAGACGAAGGTTGACGGCATGATGCTGCGTGGAGAGCTCGAGTTCACGGCCGAGGATAGAGGCGTGAAGGCGCAGGCTGGAGACAAAGAGATACAAATCGTCTTCAACCCGGAGAGGTTCCGGCCGGCAGAAGTTCCCATACTGCTTTCAGATACGAAGAAGATAGAAGCGCTCGGCTTCAAGAAAGAGCATACCGTGAGGGACATCATAAGAGATCAGCTTGATCATTATTTGGCTGAGAAGGAGCGCAAGGGGTCTTATTGAAAGCGGCCATCTTCCTGGACTACATCGGTGCTATTGGTGGGGGCGAGCGGGTGGCGCTGATGCTGGCCCGTGCTCTCTCTGCTGATATCATAACCACCGATGTCAGCTTGGAAGCTGTGCAAAGGCTGGGGTACGGGGATGTCCGGATAAGAAGTCTCGGCAAGACCGTGAAGCTGCCGCCCTTCAAGCAGATCTCAGCCTCGCTCTTATTTGCAGCATGCGACTTTTCCCAGGAATACGATTTCTTTATATTTTCAGGAAACTGGTCGCATTACGCAGCGCGAAAACATCATCCCAACCTGTGGTACTGCTACACGCCAGTGAGGGCCTTCTACGATCTGAGAGAGGCCATGATCGCCAGGCAGTCCAATTTGGCCCTGAGAATTCTGGCGGCTTCGTGGATAAGAGCGCATAGCTGGTTTGATCAGCGTTCGGTGCGAAACCTGGACCGTGTTGTTGCGATCAGCGAGACTGTGCAGCGACGCATCAAAGATTTTCACAGCAGATCCTCAGAAATTATCTATCCGCCCGTGGATACCAATAGATTCCAATTCAAGGAGTATGGCGACTTCTGGCTCTCGGTGAACCGGATCTATCCTGAGAAGAGGATTGATCTGCAGTTTGAGGTCTTCAGAATGCTGCCTGAGGAGAGGCTGGTTGTTGTCGGCGGATACGCAGAGGGAGATCATTCTGCCAAATACTATGAAAAGCTGGTTAAGAACATCCCAGGCAATGTTGATATGCGTGGCGAAGTCTCCGAAGAGGTGTTGATGGAGCTGTACGAAAAGTGCAAGGGCCTGATATGCACAGCGCAGGATGAAGACTTTGGTCTGACGCCCCTGGAGGCCATGGCCAGCGGCAAACCAGTGGTAGCAGTAAATGAGGGCGGCTTCAAGGAGACAGTGGTGCAGGGCAGGACGGGCCTGTTGGTAGAGGCGAAAAGAGACGAGCTGGTGAGAGCGATAAAGGAGATCTCCAAAGACCCAGAGCAGTATAAGGAAGCATGCAAGAAGCGTGCTGCAGATTTCGATACATCGATATTCCTGGAAAAGATGAAGAAAGCTATTCAATAGATAATATATAATATTACCCTCATATATTTAGGCAAGAACGGGCGAGGGGGAAAGATGCAACATGAAAAATATACAAAAGACAGTAGACTGGTTGGAGATGGCTTTGGATGATCGGGCTGATTCTATCTCAGACCTGAATGAAGAAAGATACCCAAGCAGCGTTTTTCACGCCCAGCAATGTACAGAAAAGATCTTGAAATCTGTTTTATATTTCTTTGGGTTGGTTCATGGAAAGACGCATTTTCCATCGGACATTCTTGTAGGAGAGGTCCTAAATAATCCAGAGACAACTCGTGAAATGACACTTTCCAAAGAACAGATAGGTTTTCTGCTGTCTATGGCGGATAACGCCGCGTCTATAGAGAAACAGCGAAGCATGCCTAGATACGGATGGGAGACCCGAGACAGAATCATAAAGCCTTCGGAAATATATGACGAAGAAAAAGCAAGAGAGATAATGGGCAAATCGAGAACGGTTCTAATTGCAGCGTATAGCTTTTTTGCTACCTTTGCCATAGATGACCTCAAGGATGTTCTGGAGAGAATAAGGCTATGTTTGAAGTGATGATTGAGGACTATCTGGCCAAGCTGAAAGAGTGCGGCTTTAAAGTAAGGGGTGTAATTCTCTTCGGTTCTGTAGCCAGAGATGAGGCACGGCGGGACAGCGACGTGGACCTCATTGTAGTAGCCTCAGACTTGCCGGAACTGAAAAGAAGACTCGAGTTTCCGCCCTTCCGAAAGCCTGCCCGCATTCAGGACATTTGGATGACCCCGGAGGAGCTGGAAGATATGGTAATAGCCAAAACGGGATTCGTTGTGGATGCGCTCTTGGAGGGAAAGGTACTGCAAGACGACGGTACAGTTGCAGCAGCGCAAGAGCGGCTGGCAGCATCGCTAAAGAAGCTGAAGGCTAGAAAGCTGAAGCATGGGTGGTTTATACCCCGAGAAGACTTGAGGACCGTCATCACTTTCGATTAAATTATCACATGCCGATTCTGGCTTTGATGCGAGAAATATCCACCTCAATCTTGCCCAATTTCTCATCGAGATAACACTTCAGGTCGGTATGGGAATCTCGCAAATCCACAGCATTCCGTTCCCCTGCATTCTTCATTTCAGAAATGAGGGATTCTGAGGAGGTCCGGATCTCATCGACAATATCAAGCCGAACATTCTCCAGCTTATCGAGCATTTGATCCTGCTTGCCAAGCATTTGATCCTGCTTGCCAAGCATTTGATCCTGCTTGCCAAGCATTTGATCCTGTTTCTCCAGCATGGTCTCCTGCAACTTCTCTATCCTCAGAATTGATTCAATGCCCTTGCTGACCTGCAGAGACTGAAATCGGAAAGAGAATTTAGATAAGCTTTCTACGCGATCTTGATAATCCTCAAAGGCTATGTCGGCGACCTCTGCGGCTTTCGGCTGCTGGGTTTTTGCGACCTCCAGGAATTCGGAAACCTGGCCATCATCTCCCTCTAAAAGAATTTGCACTACCTGTTGGCCATTCGCTTTCATATTTCGCGCCGAGAAACCCTTTAGGCCAAGATTATCAGCATTGCTAAGCAGGAAATAGCGATATCCTACATTGTGGACCTTGGGACCATGGATCACGATCTTGAGTTTCATCCAAGGATAAAATCTGCGTTATTAATATTAAAGGTTTTGCGAAACTGAGTGCAAAGGTTTATTATCACTGCGCAGGATAGAGATGGGCCGCATCTCCCGGCGACTTTCGGAGCCGAAAATCTGATTGCAAGGTGTACAAGTTGCTGACCGCAAATCACATTCATGAGCTTTACAGGTACCGCGATCTGATTCTGCGGTTGGCCTGGAGTGACTTCAAGCTGCGCTACAAGAACTCGGCACTGGGCTTCTTCTGGTCGCTCTTAGACCCGCTGCTCATGCTCGTCGTCCTTTATGTCGTATTCACGAACCTCATGCGCATCCAGGTCGAGCACTACCAGCTCTTCCTGTTGCTCGGAATCATCCTCTGGAACTTCCTGGATCGAGGAACTTCCTTAAGCATCTATGGCATTGTGGGAAAGCCCAGCCTGGTGCAAAAAGTCTACTTCCCCAGGGATATTCTCGTCATATCCACCTGCATCATGGCGCTCATGATGACGGCGCTGGAGTTCGTAGTATTCATAATATTCATGGCAGTCTTCAGAGTTTTGCCCGGGATGACTGTAGCCTACTTCCCAATCATATTCGCATGCCAATTTCTCATCATCCTGGGATTATCTCTGGCCTTGGCCGCCTTGAATGTCTACTTCAGAGATGTGCAATTCATCTGGAAAGTGATTGTGCAGATAGGCTTCTTTGCCACGCCAATTATTTATCCTATCACCATATTTCCTGAGAATGTGCGCGAGATGGTAATGATTAATCCCATGGCCCAGATAATAACAATGATGCGTGATTGCATACTCTACAGAATCGGTCCAGATTCCTTGAGTCTGGTCTACCTGGCCGTATCCTCTGTGCTGGTGCTTTTCATAGGCTACCTCATCTTCGACCGACTGGAGCCCAAATTTGCCGAGGCGATCTAGGAATGGCGGTTGAGGTGGAGCACATTTGGAAGACCTTCCAGATTCCCCATGAGAAAAGGACCACGTTCTTTGAGAACCTGATGGGCATGATGAGGCCCAATAATTATGAGACATTCTCAGTATTAAAGGACATCAGTTTCCAGGTGGAAGCGGGCGAATGTGTGGGCATAATCGGGGACAACGGCTCAGGCAAGAGCACGCTTCTCAAGATCATAGCCAACATTTTGCGGGCCTCAAAGGGAACTGTCCGGGTCAAAGGAAAGATGACGCCCTTTTTGGAATTGGGTGTGGGCTTTAATCCCGATATGACGGCCCGGGAAAATATTGGCGTTTACGGCACCATCATGGGCCTATCCAGAAGAGAGATCGATGAGCGTATCGATGATGTGATCGATTTTGCGGGCCTCTATAAGTTCGAGGACACCAAGCTCAAGAATCTCTCCTCAGGAATGCAGGTGCGCCTGGCCTTCTCCACTGCCATTCAGACCGACCCGGATGTCCTCTTGGTGGACGAGGTGCTGGCCGTGGGAGACATGGAGTTTCAGCAAAAGTGCTTTGATGTATTCAACCGCTACCGGAAAGAGGGGGTGACGATTCTCTTAGTCTCTCATGACCTTGGTGCTGTTAGGCGCTTTTGTGATCGGACGCTGCTCCTGGGCGGCGGCGAGCAGAGGGCGTTTGGGGAGACGGGAGAGGTATTAGATAAATATGTTTATTGTCGGTCTGAAAGCAAGGATAGCTCTGATGATTCCACAAAGGAGTCAGGTAGTCCGAAAAGGTGGGGCAATCAGAAGGTGACCATAACTGATGTGGAATTTTTAGATAAATTCGGAATTAAAGGATTGAGAGTCAATTCGATGGACCCACTGACTGTGAGGATTCACTACTATGCCCTCGAAGATGTATCAGACATAACTTTTGGTATTGCAATTCATACAGAAGATGGTCGTCACATCTTTGGAACGAACACGAAGATTAAGAAGACACCACTAAGAGTATCCGTAGGCGGCGGATATATAGACCTCAATATCGATCACATACCTATGCTCTCAGGAAAGTATCTTCTCAGCCCGGCGGCCCAAAGCTTGGATTACATAACCACTTATGACTGGATTGATAAGCAATTCTCCTTTGAAGTGATACCTACAAGTGGTGATGCAGGTATGATTGCCATATCTTGTAATTGGATTAAGTGAGTTACTGTAGTAGACCAGTATTTAGAATCCTAATATCAAAATCATAGCTTGAGATTAGACCACGCCTGGCATTTCGTCTATCTTATGGCGCGGAGCATGTGGAATTTCTGATGGAATGCCATGGTTTTGACTTGGGCAGAAAACGCCAGGCGACCTGTGGATGTCGTCATAGGAAATCAGTGGCAAAATATCGGATTTCCAGCCCATCCCTAGAAGGTTGCACGTTAGCTGGTATATGAAAAGGCTGAAATACCCAATAAACAAGGGAGAAAGCATAAGCCTGAACAAGACCTGCTGAGATATCCGGCACTTCAAGCATATGGAGAGCTATGTCATGCCAATACAAAAAATTAGAGAGCTATATGTAAAGCTGAACTCAAACAAATCTGTCGGTATTGATCACCAGGTTATATTACTTTATGGAGATAAGGCATGAATTGGAACACTAACCCTAAAATTGATATTAACGAAATATTGGTAATTATATTTGCTGTTTACTCACTATCACTATTACTGGGTTGTACGTGTTTAGCTGGCCAGC
>SESF01031568.1_pt1 | contig 25826 bp, 24 predicted proteins | sample 3171521 | NCBI WGS metagenome assembly SESF01 (sample SAMN10866945, study PRJNA518727) | freshwater metagenome | biome: subpolar coniferous forest; feature: holomictic lake; material: water; isolation source: holomictic Lake 227, 6 m and 8 m depth | place: Canada: near Kenora, Ontario | collected...
AAACAACTGTTCATGTGCCGGGCAAACCGCAACTGAAAGGGATGCTCCTCGATGTCGAGTTCTCTCAGAACCCTTCCGCTGGGAGTGTCATAGATCTTGAGGTATTCGCGGTCGGGCGGGAGGTTCTTCCTGAACAGCAGATGCATGTGTTTGGTGACATTGAACGTGCCCTGGAAGCAGGTCTGGCTTTGCAGGAGGTCGTCCCCCAAGCGGGTGTACAGGTATGAAGACACATCGAACTCGCTCGGTTTGCCTCCTATCGGCACGCGCAACTTGAGGTAGGGCTCGCCCGATTCCTCCATCGCCGTAGTAATGCAGTCGCCCCCCTCTTCCCGAATGTCGATTTCCTGAACCACCTTGGGGAGTCCCCAGATCTTAACCCCGCGAATCTGGTTCTCCAGCGAGGTCACCGGCATGGAGAACACGTAGTATCCGAAGTTCTTGAACACCGGCAGGATCATCGGCAGAACCGGAATGTTGATGCCGGGCTCAACCATGATAGGGATGGTCATGGCGATCTCGTTGTAGGGAGCCACGTTCATCACGTTCTTGTATTCATAGCAGGAAAAGGCCACCAGCGACCTCCCCCTGGTCATCTTCACCGGCCTGAGCCGGGGGTGGGGCATTATCCTCGCGGCGCGTTCGTAGGAACACAGGAAGACCGCCAGGGCGCAGGTGACATCGCCATAGAACGTGGGAAACAAATAGTTCTTGGTAACCTGCTCGGTCAGCTTGAGCGGCGTTGGCGCGTGTCGCAATTTGAAACGGCGAAAGAACTCGCCCTGAAACTTGTCTTCATTCTCCAGGAACCTATCGTTGAACTGCATTATCGGCTTCATACGGTTAGGAAAAGGCTTTGTTGGCGTCCAAATGCACTCAGCACGCCCCGGGTGATTGTGAAGGTGGGCCGCACGCCCCACTCTGTCTTCATCCTGACGAGCCAAATTATGATTTCGACAGGCACAGCAACAAACGTAATCATCAAGGGGCACGAAATGCAAACAAACACATGCGGTGTAATAGGGAGCTTCCTTCGTCTCGCGGCGCTTTTCCTGGCGTTGCCGTCCACGACGGTCCTGGCGCAGGTAGCGCCGGCCGCTTACCCAGCCGCCGATCCCGGCCCGGCTGGGATCTTCTGCGACGGTTCGCTGATCATCCTCAGCAACGCGGCCCTCTCGGCCAGTTGGCGGGCGGAAGACCCGGGGCTAAGGCCGGAGTTTGTCCGCGACACGGTGCGTCAAAGACAGGTCATGCTCACCGGCGAGGCCTTTGAGATTGTGCTCACGAACGGCGATCGCTACGCCGCCTCTGCTCTGCGCCGGGACAGCCCTGTGCGACTGCGGGACCTTGCGCCGGACCCCAAAGCGGCGCGCCTGGCCGCACGCATTCCCGGCCGGTTGGCGGAAGTGCCGTTGCGCTCAGCAGACGGGCGCTTGCGCGTGGTGTGGCGCGCGCTGTTGCACGACGGAGCGAACTACCTCCGGCAGGAGATCGACGTGAGTGCCGCAGGCGAGGACTGCGTGATCCGGGAAATCGTTTGGCTCAACCAAACCATTCCGGACGCACAGACGATCGGCCGAGTGGATGGTTCCCCAGTCGTGGCGGGGGACTTCTTCTTCGGCTGCGAAGACCCTCATGCTTTGAATGAGGTGCGGACGTCGTCGCTAGATCTGGCCGCCGGCCAAACCGCCACCCGGGGTGGCCCGGTCCTTTGCCGGATTCCGCGCAACGCTGTATTGAGGCGCGGGGATACCCTGACGCAGAGCTTTGTGCTCGGCGTTGCCCCGGCCGGACAGATGCGTCGCGCTTTCCTGCACTACCTGGAGCGCGAGCGCGCCCATCCCTATCGTCCGTATCTGCACTACAACTCCTGGTATGACACCGCGTGGAGCCCGTTCGCCCTGAACGAAACGAACTGCCTCGAGGCCATCCGCCTCTGCGGCGACCGCTTCATCCAAGCGCACGACGTGATCATGGACGGCCTGGTGTTCGACGACGGATGGGATGATCCGAAGACGCTCTGGCGGTTTCACGGCGGGTTTCCCAATGGCTTCAAACCCCTCGCGGAGTTGTGCCGGAAATACAACACGCACCTGGGCGTGTGGCTTTCACCCTTCGGCGGTTACGGCGAACCGAAGGAGCAGCGGATCAAGTTCGGCCGCGAACAGGGCTACGAGACCAACGCCACCGGCTTTTCGCTGGCCGGGCCGAAGTACTATGCCGCCTTTCGGGACGCCTGCGTGGGCATGATCCGCAATTACGGCGTGAACCATTTCAAGTTCGATGGCATTGCCGCCGGGATGGCGGCGAACGGCGGTGCGCAATACGTGCTGGACACCGAGGCCATGCGCCGGCTGATGCTGGAACTGCGGCAGGAGGACCCGAACCTTTACATCAACCTCACCACCGGCTCGTGGCCGTCGCCGTTCTGGCTGCGTTATGCCGACTCCGTCTGGCGGCAGGGCGGCGACATGGGCCACGCCGGCAAAGGCACTTTGCAGCAGCAGTGGCTGACGTATCGTGACCAGGAGGTTTACCGGAACATTGTCCGCAAAGGCCCCTTGTATCCGCTGAACTCGCTGATGACCCAGGGCGTGGCCTACTCGCGCCAGGGCACGGCCGGCGAGCCGACGTTCAACTCTGCCGGTTTCAAGGACGATGTGCGTGCCTTCTTCGGCAGCGGCACCGGTTTGCAGGAGCTTTACATCCAACCGGGCAAGCTCACCCCGGAAGACTGGCGCGTGCTGGCTGAAGCCGCGAAGTGGTCCCGGGCCAACACCGACGTGCTCGTGGATACGCACTGGATCGGCGGCGACCCAGGCAAGCTGGAGGTCTATGGCTACGCCTCGTGGAGTGCCCGCAAGGGCATCGTGATGCTGCGTAACCCTGATGTGCAACCGCACGAGTTCACGCTCGATGTTGCGGTGGCGTTTGAATTGCCCATCGGCGGTCAGACGAAATACCTGCTCAAAAGTCCCTGGGCCGAGGATGCCTCCAAGCCGGCGCTCCGAGCCGAGGCCGGAAAGCCGCTGCGGATCACCCTTGAGCCCTTCGCGATCGTGGTGCTGGACGCGCTTCCTTCAAGTTAGCAGTAATTTCAGGTTCATAGGAATCACGGTCTGATCTATGACCACCATCCGCCCGAAATCGCCTGGAATCGCAAGTTGACCTCAAGCCGCTGGGACGGTTAGATTTGTGTTAATGAAGACCGGCGCGGAACCAATGCAGCAGCCGATTCGCAAGATGGTGGGGCGCCCGCTTACGCCGTCCCGCCGTCTTGCACATCTGGAAGACTTGGCCGCGTTTCTCAAGGAGCATGCGCATGGAGCCTTCGCCCGAGCCGAGGGAGACTACTTCCCGCTTCGAAAAGCTGTTGGCCGCCCTCGTCACTAACCGCGTTGACTTCGCGGTGGTGGGTGGTTTGGCTGTCATCTTTAATGGCTATCCACGGCTGACGCTCGATGCCGACGTTCTGGTTGACGACCGGCCCGACAATTTGCGCCGACTGCTGGACTGCTTGGCCGGCTGGGGTGAGGGGTGGGCACGTGAATTGCGGCCCGAAGACTTTGCCGCCCAAGAAGGCTCGATTCGCGTCATGGAGGAGTTCGACTTGGACATATTCACGCGGATGCGCGGCAAGGCGCTCGACGATTTCCGACCGCGCTTGCGTTACTTGGAGACCGGCAGCGTGCGCATCCCCTATCTTTCGCCCGACGATCTCATTCTTCTCAAGCAAGATTCTTGGCGGGACAAGGACAAGCTCGACGTGCAGGCCATGCGCGAAATCCTCGCCCGGGAAGGCTGCCGCTGACCAGGACATCAGTGAGATGTCCGCCCCCCCCCCTGGCAACCGCTTTCCGGCCGCCGATACGGTGATCCCCCCGGCTCATCACCCGGCACATTGGGCCCGGTTCTTCCGTAAAGGCGGGGTCAAAGTTGGGCCATCCGGCTGCTACCAGTTGGCCAACCGGCCTCGGGCTTCGTCCATCAGTTCGTGCTCGAAGGTGCTGGCGTAGGCGTCGAGTGTGGTGCTCTTGAGACGCAGCCAGCCGCCTGTCCGACGCCATGCCGATACGACGGTGACGACTTCGCGCAGGATCCCTTTCGCGGCGGGGGCCTTGATCCCAAAGCGTGCGGCAACGGCCAGCGCCCCGACAATGCTGGCATCTTCCTGCTCCTCGCTGATGGGCGTCTGGCTCAGGCGGACGCGGCCTGTCTGGGGCACGGGATTTAGGTCGAAGGCCAGCGAGAGCGACCATCGCCCGGCCTCACGCATGAGAAAACCATGGTTGCGGAGGTGGTCATCGATCAGGTCCGCAATCCTGGATGACCCCAAACAACGCCGGGCTGTGTTGGACCCAGGTTTGCAGCGGCAGCGAGGTGGGATCAATGGGAAAGGCGTCGGACTGCTTCCGCCACTCCGACGCATACTCAAACGAAACGGCCGGGCCACGCCCGGCGGCGTGCAGCCGCCCCACCAGACAAGTCTGCCCCTGCCAGTCGAGCTGGACTTCCCAGCTCATCTGCGGGGGCGCCGAATGCGCTGAGGCAGCCGGCGCTCGTCCAGGCTCAGACCAAGATGGTCGCTGGCGGAAACCGCCAGGCCGGCCAGACGGTCCTGTAGTTGAAGCACAAAAGAAGCGCTGGCCAGCGTGCCCAGTGAATCCGTGGGGTCTCCGCGCTCCAGCCGCCAGAGCGTATCGCGGCTGACAAAGAGTCGGCCTGCCATGTCCGCGGTGGAGATGCCGCGCTTGCGCCGGGCGAGGGCCAGATCACGACCCAGTTTGCGCAGTGCATGAACGGCGGGCAAGGGCATGGTTGGCGCAGACGACATGGGTGTGGCGTCCGCTATGGGGCAGACGTTATGTCAAATAGCGTCTGCCATACCGGTCGTTATTGCAGTCCCGTTCTTTGCGTTTTTTGCGTTCTTGGCGGTTAACTCCACTGCCGAATTTAGGTTGAAAAAGCCCCACCCGCTGGCACCCTGCACCTATGGACACAAACTTGGACCGTGCCGCCAACCTGATCGATTACCTCAAAACCGTGGACAGCCCCACCCTCGCCAACGCCATCGAGACGCTCAACCTGCAGCGGCGGGACGCCGGGTTCACCCCCCTCCAAATCCGCTGCTTGTTCCCCGAACTCGGCCGGCTCTGTGGCTACGCCGTCACTGCCCAGGTCGAAACGGTCACCGGCATGTACCCGACCGAGGAGAGCACCTTCCTGGAATTGTTCAAGGCGGTCGAGAATTCACCCAAGCCGGCCGTGGTCGCTTTCCAGGAAATCGGCGGTCACGCCGATTATGCGGCTCATTGCGGCGAGGTCATGGCCACCGCCTTCACCCGGCTCGGCGCGGTCGGGCTGGTGTCGGATGCCGGCGTGCGGGACGTGCCGGAAGTCCGGGGGTTGCGATTCCACTACTTCGCCCGCGGCACCGTCGTCAGCCATGCCAGCTTCCGGATCGTGCGCGTTGGCGTGCCGATCCAAATCCTGGGCGTCGAACTCAAGCCCGGCGACCTGTTGCATGGCGATGAAAACGGCCTGTTGCGCGTTCCCGCCGCCGCCCTCGCGGGCATCCCGTCGGCGGTGGATGCCGTGCGCGCGCGCGAGCGCCGCTTGATGGACTTCATGCGCAGCCCGGAGTTCTCCGTCGAGAAGCTTAAGGGCCGGTTCATCGAGTAGGAAAGGTAACTGCTTAGGTGTGGGTCAGACCTCCGGTCTGACGGTTCGCGGAGTCTCCGACTCCGTGGCCCTCGGGAGGTAGAAACTCCGGGCCAGAGGCCCGGTTAACCGTCAGACCGGAGGTCTGCCCCACGATTCGACCTGAATAGTTGTTAATAAAGAGAAGGGCCCGCCGGGAGGCGGGCCCTGTGATTCTAAGCTCTAGCGATCGGCAAGCCGATCAGGGAATGGTGAACACTGCTGAGAACGGCGAGGTCTGGCCCGAGGCCGTAGGAGCCGTAGCCCGGTAGAACGACTTCGGGCTACTGCTATCTGTAAAGGTCGCAGTGCCGCCGACCGCCGCGCCAGCGGAGGACCATAACGTCGGGCTCACCGTGGCCGACTTCTGGATGCCGTAAGTGACGCTGCCTGGATTATTGACGGTGCCTGGATTCTTGATCGTGACCGTCGTCTGGGTGCCGACTCGGGCGACCGACCCAATCGTCGGTTGACCAGCATCTACATAGGTAACCGTAATCGTCACCTTGGTGCCATGAGCGATACCCAGGCTGCTTGTGGAAAAGGTGAAAGCCCCCACGGCCGGGTTGGAATCGGCCGCCGAGTTGTCCGTAAAGCTGCCCAGCCACTTCTGGCCCTGCGGAGGGTTAGCTGGATTGGGATCGGCCTGATAGAGATCCACGATCAAAGTCGTGTAAGGAGCCGCGAGCGGTTTGCCGCACGTGCCGGTCAGAGTGGTCGTGGTCGTGCCCCCGGCGACCACCGGGATGATGTCCAGAGTGCTGCTGCTAACATCAATGAAATTGGTATATACATCCATACCATCACCAGATGTTTGGCCGTCGCCTAACGGAGGCCTGTTGGCGGGGCTGGGGCTGGCGGTGGTGTTGGCGGTATTCGTGAGGGAATTGCCGCGCATCGAAAGCCAGTGCGAGTTGGTCGCGGAAGTGGAATCCATATCAAACAAGGTGCAGTCGGCAACCGTGTTCCCTTCCAAGGCATCGCTAACGCCATTAAAATCACTGCCAAACCGTACCTGGCTGGTGGCAGCGTTATTGAAGTGGTGAACCAGCTTGGTGACTTGGCCAACCCCAAAGGATTTGCCGTTAACGTCCACGCCGAACGAATTACCGGCAATCACAGTGCTTGCTTGTGAGCCATAGTAGTAAATGGCGCTAGTCAATTGACCCACAATCGACCAGACCCCGAAGATGTTGCCTTCATCGGCATCATTAACGCCATCGCCATCCGTGCCAATGATGATGTGGTGACCACTACCGAATTCAACAAAAGCATCGCCACTTTGAAGGCCGAAACCGAGGACCGACATGTCCGCAAGGGTAACGCCGTCAGGAAGCACGTTCCAGAAATTACCAGAAACCCGGAAGGGACCACCCTGAGAATCAAACCCGTACGAGGTGACAAAGACGTTGAACTCGGCCCGGGCGTTGGCGGAACCAGGAGCCACGCCGATTATGGCGGAAGCGGAGGCCTCAGTGGCGTTCGTGTATCCCGCTACCGTCCCATTTGTGCCGGTCGCGTAGGTTGCGAGGCTCATCGTGCCACAGGCCACGGCGAGACTGCCATCCATGATAGCCGCCTGCTTCGTCACGGGATCCACACCAAACCAGCAGCCGCTCACGTGAAAGTTCTGACACGCGTTGCCGCTTATGTCAGGGGCATCTGGCGCAAAGCAGATCATCTTGCAGTCGCCAACTGGTGCCTGAGAAGTCGAGGTTTTGGGCGGTGCAATAAACGCTATGCCTTTGGTCCAGGCGTTGGTGGCCTTAAAGAAGCCCAGGAGGGCTTGTTCGCCATCGCCAAAACCAAGGTTGGGGTAGTTGAATCCGGCAGCGTTGACGACTGCGGTGTGCATGGACAAGGCATTGCCGTTGGTGGCTGTGATGACAACCTTAAGGGCAGCATTGTTCGCCGCATGGATCGAAGCCGTATTGGGCGTGGCACCCCCCTGCGTGTAGCCGTCAATCGTGACGTTGTTCTTCGTAATGAGCGGGAACCCGTCCGGGGGTACCTGGATCCAATGCACTTCCCCGGCTTCGGGGGGGATATGGAAGGTAATGCGGTCGCCATCGTTCAGTGCGTTAATGGCAGCGGTCAAGCTGCCTGTGCCCGTGGGGGAGTCGGTATTTACGACTCTGTCAGTTGCACGGGCGAGTGGCGCGAGCGCCATCACGCCAACGAGCATTAGGGAGTAGGTTCGTTTCATACAATAGGAGATGTAGCTATGGTTTGGTTTTTTTCTGTTTACTAACTAGTTAGTTAACTGTGTTGGATTAGCCGAGCAACAAGTTAGCATTAGGCAATTCCCCAGTCAATTTGACTTTGTCCACTGGACTATTTCAAACATGGAGGGGCGCTTCCGCGCTTGCAGCAGCATCTCCAGGTAGTGGTCGTCCGCGACCGCCGAGGCGGCGTTGGTCGGCCGTGGCTGTGCCGCGCGATGCCCCACACGACCGCCGGTTCAGAACCGCGACAGCGTCCGCGCCGAAGCCGTCCGCGAAGCCACCCTGCGGGACGCGCTGGAGCACGACATGAACGTGTCTCATGGCCGGCTGCCCAAACTCGGGCTTGTTCGGAACGTGCTGATTAGAGACTCCTTACGTCGTCTCCTACAGCTTCAGATTGGAGTCCGTATTCCCACTTTGTCACTGGTCGTGCGTGCGAGCGCACCCAGAACTCAGTGCGGTGTCTCAGAATTGCCTGTTTATTTGCCTGTCACCGCGCCAGAGGACTGCGGTAGTCCTTGATCGGCAGCGAAAGGTAGTGGCAATCCCGAGGCGCCACGCTAGCCCATTGTGCAGGAGACATTGGCGCACGCAGCGGGCCAACGCGGGTTGGCTGGGAAAGAGGTTGAACGGTCCGATTGAAGCAGGCAGACTTGAGCAAAGTAAGTATCCGACCGCGAGCACCAAAGACAATGATCACGCCCGATAAGCAAAACCCCGCCGTTTCCGACCCACCTAAACCCGCTCCGAAGCCCCCCCTGTGGAAGCGGTTGCTGAAGCTCTCCCTGGGCCTAATCTTGATCCTGGTGCTCGCGGTCGTTGGGTTTGTCGGGTCGTTCATCTTCAGGCACCAGCTAATCGTTCGTGCCAGGTCAGGTAACTTGCAGACGCACGCCCAGCCCCTCGAATTAGGCAAGCGGGTCAATCCGTTTATCGGCACCGGGGGCTTTCCATGGGTTTGCGGGAATAACTTCCCCGGGGCAATGGTGCCCTTTGGCATGGTGCGTTTGGGCCCCGAAACCCTCTCGCTGCAGTTCCGTAAACGGGCGGTGAACAGTTCCGGCTACTACTACGGCGACAACCAGGTCCTCGGGTTCAGCCACACCCGGCTCAACGGCACCGGCGCGACGGATGGCGGCCATTTCCTGGTGGCGCCGGCGCTCGAAGCCGTTGACCTGAAGTCGTTCCTTAAAGGCCAGACCACGAACTTCTCTCACAGTGAAGAGCTGGCCTCGCCCGGTTATTACGCGGTCAAGCTCCCCAAGCTCGGGGTGCTCGCCGAACTCACGGCCAGCCCGCGCGTCGGTGTCCACCGCTATACCTTCAGCCCGGACACGACGCCGCATTTAATTATCGATGTGATGAACACGCTCGGCAACCACAAGAGCGACGAAGGCAAAGTGCGGGTGCTGCCGGAGGCGAGCGAGGTCGAGGGATCGGTGAGGACTTTTGGAACCTTCGCAGCGAGGCACGGCGGCGCCCGGGTGTATTTTGTGGCCAGGTTCAGCCAGCCGTTCGCCAGCTTTGCCACCTGGCAGGGTGACGTGGTCTCCCGCGACAAAGCCGCCGCCGAGGGCAATCGAGTCGGCGCGGACGTGAGCTTTTCCACCATTAACCGCCCGCAGGTCGTTACGCTCAAACTGGCGATTTCCTACGTCAGCATCGAGAACGCCCGGAACAACCTGCAGGTCGAAGCTCAGGACAAGAACTTTGACCAGGTCCTCGCCGAGGCGCAGAAGGCCTGGGAGGAGCGGCTAGGTTCAATCCGGATTCAGGGCGGCACCGACGATCAGAAAGCGGTCTTCTACACGGCGCTCTTCCGCGCCTTTCAAATGCCGACGATCTTCAACGATGCCAATGGTGATTACCTGGGGTTTGACCGCAATGTCCACAAGGTCGAGGGCTTCCAGTATTTCACCGACTTCTCGCTCTGGGACACCTTCCGCACCGCGCATCCGCTTTATACCTTGATCGCCCCCAAAGATCAGCGGGATATGATCATGTCCCTGATTAAGATGCTGGAGCAGGGCGGCTGGCTGCCGCGCTGGCCCTCGGGGCACGGCTACTCGAACTCCATGGAGGGCACGCCGGCGGATATTATGATCACCGACTCCTATCTCAAAGGCATCCGGGACTTCGATGTGGAGAAGGCCTATCAGGCGATGCGCCTGACTGCCCTCGGCCCAACCCCGCCAGGCGCCGCCTTTTCCGGCCGCGAAGGGATCACCGAATACTTGAAATACGGTTATTGCCCCGCGGGCCTGGTTCGGAAAAGCGTGGCGCTGAACTTGGAATACTCCTGGTCCGACCACGCCATCTCTCTTCTCGCCGAAGCCCTCGGCCATACCAATGACGCCGCTATGTTCCGCAAACAAGCGCAATCCTACCGGCAGGTTTGGAACCCCGAAACGCAGTTCTTCCAGCCGCGGGATGCTCAGGGGAAGTTTAGCCAGGAGTTCAAGCCGCTGCTGCTGACCTACTTCGACCGCGATGGCAAATACACCAAAGACTATGTCGAAGGCAGCGCGATGCAGTGGCGCTGGGGCGCGCCTTATGACGCTGAAGGGCTGGTCTCCCTGTTCAAGAGCCGCGAATACTTTGTTGAGGAACTCGATGCGTTCTTCGCGAAGACAGACCAGAACATAGGCTCCTGGAACCCGGGCCCCTATTACTGGCAAGGCAACCAGCCCGATATCCACGCCGCTTTCCTGTTCAATGCGGCCGGCCGGCCCGATCTCACCCAGAAGTGGTCGCGGTGGATCCTGGACCATAAATATGCCAATCGCTACGACGGCATCGACGGCAACGATGACGGCGGCACACTCTCGGCTTGGTACGTCTTCGCCGCGCTGGGGATGTATCCGGTGGCCGGCTCGGACAAGTACGAACTGGCGTCGCCGTTGTTCGAGAAGGCGGAAGTGAAGCTCAAGAACAAACCCCTCGTGATCGTGGCGGAGAACTACGCCCCGGACCGCTTTTACGTCCGCAAGGTGTTCCTGAACGACACCCCCCTCGACCGCCCGTGGATCAAGCATTCCGAAATCGAGAACGGCGGCGTGCTCCGCTTCGTCATGGACAGCGAACCCGCGAAACACTGAGAGCCTGTTCGGGAGATGTAGCCGCCGACGTAAGGAGGCTCTGATTAATGGCAGAACGGCCGATTCCCAAAGGAATTTGAGCCTCCTTACGTCGGCTGCTACCCCCTGCGATATTTTCCAAGCGCGCTCTGAGCTTGCATTGGGGGCTTGCGATTCCCGGGTCCGCTGCGCTAGGCTGCACTCAAGATGAAATCCGCATTCCGCAAGCTATTGTTCACATTCGCCGCCGCCGCCTTGCTGGCCGCCAGCGCAGTCGCCGGCGAGTTCTTCTTCAAAGACGGTGACCGCGTGGTCTTTCTCGGCGACAGCATCACCGAGCAGCGCCTCTACACGACTTACATCGAGGCCTACACCCTCACCCGGCATCCGGAGTGGAAGCTCTGGTTTCGCAACGTCGGCTGGGGCGGCGACACTTCCTGGCTACGCCAGCGCGCGCACCCGGATGAAAAGCAGCTCTTCGCCGCCGATGAGGCTGCCCAGCAAAAGATGGTCGAGGAGTCCGTCGGCCGCGGTCTCCGGCGTGACGTGCTACCCCTGAAACCAACGGCGATCACCATCAAGTTCGGCATGAACGATCACTCGTATCAGAAGTTCCGCGAGGACATCTTCAAGGCTTACGTTCGCAGCCAGAGCGAATTGGCCAAAGTGCTCGAGGCCAACGGAGCCCGCGTGGCCTTCCTGACTTCGCAGCCCATCGAGGACAAGCGGCCTGACCCCGATAAGGACATCAAGAACCAATCGCTGCGCCAGTTCTCCGACGGGCTCAAAGAAGTCGCCGCCAAACAAAACGCTACCTTCGTGGATCAATTTGATCCTTACATGGCGATCATGATGCACGAGCGGGCGGCTGACCCGGCGGCATTCATCGGTGGTGGCGACGCCGTTCACCCCGGCCCCGCCGGCCACACGATCATGGCGTGGGCCGTCTTGAAAGGACTCGGCGCAACAGCCCTCGTCTCGCGAGCGGAGATTGACGGCGCGGCGGGAAAGGTGCTCGCCTCCGAAGGATGCCAGGTTACCAACCTGAAAGCAGAGCCGGGCACCGTGGCTTTTGACCGAGTGGACGCTGCATTACCGATGCCGATCGATCCCAAGGCCGAGCCCGCGCTCAAGCTGGCGCCCATCCTCCAGGACCTGAACCAATATGAGCTGAAGGTTGCTGGGTTGCCCGCAGGCGACTATCAGCTCAGCATTGATGGCGAGGCCGTTGGTAAGGCCAGCAGCGAAGACCTGGCCAAAGGCTGGAACATCGCGACCACCGCCGGGCCGATCACCAAACAGGCTCGGGAGGTGCTGGCCCTGGTCTTCAAGAAGAATGATATCTTCTTCCGACGCTGGCGGACCGTTCAGCTTTTCGAGTTCCCCGATTGGGCACAAAAGCCCGAAGCCCTGGGCGTACAGACTGCCGAGATAGCCCGGTTGGATGGCCAGATCGCCGAAGCCGAGGCCCAGATAGACACTCTTCGCAAGCCCAAGCCGCACCACTTCGAGCTGCGGAAGCTCTAGCGGGAAGTAACCGCCGCCGCCAGGGCGTGTTGCCCACAAGTCCTTCGCGAGCTTGAAGGTAGCGCGCGTTGCCGGTTCCCTCTCCTCCTCTGGAGGAGAGGGACCTGGAAGACCGAATACCAGCGCGAACCGACGTTTGCCGCTGCCACCTCGTCGCCGCCGGCGCGGTAATCGGAAGTTCCTCCACCAGGAACGCGACCGGCGTTCTGCCTTTCAGGCAAAATTGATGTTCCCTTTCAACCCGCTCTCGCCAGCTTTCGCCAGCAACTGCAACAGGTGCCTGCACTCGGCTTGGCGCGTCCGGCGGCGATTCAGGATGATCAGCCCGGTGACTGGCTCGGTGCCGGCCAGTTCGAGGAAGTCTTGCCGATTGCAGGTGACCACGATGGATTGGGTTTGCACCGCGTGGCGCCAGATGTCCACGTCATCTGTTCTCACCCCCAGCACGTCCGGGACCAGCAACACCTCATGGCCTGCCAGTCGCAGACACCTGGCTGCTTCGATGGCCACGTCCTCATCAACCAGGAATCTCACTCGTCCAAGTGCGCCGTTTGTGCGGTCACCAAGGGGTCCAGCTCGCGTTGATGGTCCTCGTAATACGCCAGACATTCATAGACCTGGGCTCGGGTCAGCCTGGGGAAACTGCTCACCACTCCGTCCACCGAAGCCCCGGCCTTGATCATCGCCACCACATCATGCACGCCGATACGCGTGCCCTCCACGATGGCGTGCCCGGAGCGCACGCCGGCCCTCTGCACAATGTAGCGGTAACTGGTCGCAATCATACCTCCACCGTATCAGCTCCTCGGATTGACCTCAAGCGGGTTGTCCGCTGAGCAAGTCCCGGTCTTCCGGCCCGCCTCAGTTCGCCCACTCGGGGAACGCGGCGATGGCGTCGAGGATGTTGTGCAGCTTGTCGGTGTGCGCATCTTCCTGCCAGCCGCCGCGGCCGGAGTTGCTGGCCCGTTGATTGGGACAGCCGTCCTCGTTTACCGCGTAGAGGCAGTAGTTCAATGCCTGGTAGGCGAGGCCCTTGAATTCATCCGAGCCCGTAGCTTTTGTGTACATGGCCAGCACCGCGCCGTAGGTGGAGACGATGCCGCCCCACGGGTCTCGATCGTGCGTTTGCTCGCCACAGATCAGCACCCCGTTCCGCACGCTGGTGAAGTTCTTGTTAGTGAAGTCAATCAGCGCCTTCGCGTGCTTCTTCCAATCGGGATCCAGCGCGTCCTGTTTCTCCAGTAGATAGCGGGCGAGGTTGAGCGGCGCCCACGCGGTCTGGTTACCCGGCTCGGCGTGATCCTCGAAGAACTGCTCCCAAAGCGTTCCGTCCTTCGCCAGGTTGGGGAGCTGGAACTCGGTGATCCACGCCCACAGCTTGTCGCGCGGCGCCTGGAATTCCTTGTGTCCGTGCTCGATCAGCTTGTCGAACAGGCGCAGGTTGAAAGACATGTTGCCCGACGCCTCGCCGCGGCCCACGCCGGTCCGGTAGTCCGCCCGGAATGGCCAGGGTGAGTTTGTGGCGGTGCCGGCCACCATGTTGGTCGCCAATACGCGCGCGTTCTGCAGCGCCTGCTGCATGTATCTATCGTCCTTGGTTTCCTCGTAGAGCAGCCCCAGCGCGTAGCCGGCAATGCCGCCCTTGTCGGGCTGAATCTCATAAGGCTTGTCGTTTTGCGAACCGCAATCCGGCGGCTGCGGAAACTTATCCCGCCAGCCGGTCGAGCGCGTGAAATGCGGATACCTGCCCTCGTCAGGAGTGTTGGCCTCTTTGACGAGGTAGTCCCCCATGTAACGGGCCATCTGCAATACGCGGGGGTCTTTCTTTCCCTGCCAGGCGTGGTATTTGAGGTAGGAGATGATCCCCGTGCCATCCTGCGTGGCGGGAATTAAGGTGGCATTCTTCTTCAGCGGTTCATAGTTGCCGTCCATGAAGGTCATATACACGAAGCGCGGGTAGCCGTTCTCGACAGGGCACTTCAGATACCAATTCACCTCCCGCTGGATCGCGTCGCGCCAGGGCGTCCAGGGCAGCAGAATCCCATGGCCATCATAGACGGCGGGATGGTTGCCGATCTGATTTGCCGGGGCGACCCAGGTGAGCGAGCACAGGCAGAGCAGGCTCAAACACATCCCGCGCCACCGATGTAATGACCTCGCGTGCTTCGTCCCCAACTTAAATGCCGACAATACAAAGATTCTCATGAGCAGGCTGAATTCTGCCGGCACACTCCCGGATGCCCCTCGCGCCGTCAAGAAAGGAACACACGTTCTCAATGAGAATACTCAGTCTGGCTTTTCCTGTGCGATAGCGGTAGAGATGCAGGCATTACGTCTATGAACTCAAGTCTCGCCCTGAAAGATAAGGTCGCCCTCGTGACGGGCGGCGGCCGCGGCATCGGCAAAGCCATCACTCAACGCCTGGCCGCGGCCGGTGCACAGGTGGTCATCGCCAGCCGCAAACTGGAGAACCTGGAAGCCACCGCGCAGGAGTTCGCGGCACTCCCCGGCAAGGTCATTCCGATCGCCTGTCACGTCGGGCGCCGGGAGGCCATCGAGGATCTCGTGAAGCAGACCACCGCGCGTGTCGGCCCCGTGGATATCCTCGTCAACAACAGCGCCACCAACATCGGCCAAGGCCCGGCTTTGGCGGTAACCGACGAGATGCTGGACAAGATGGTGGAAGTCAACGTCAAGGCGGCGCTGCGGCTGATCCGGCTGATTGTCCCGCCCATGATCGAGCGCAAGCGCGGCGGTTCGATCATCAACATCGTTTCCGTTGCCGGTCTGCGGCCCCAGCCCGGCGGGCTGCTCTACAGCTTTACCAAGGCCGGGTTGATCATGATGACCCGTTCATGGGCCCAGGAGTTCGGCTCACACAAAATACGAGTCAATGCCATCGCCCCGGGCCTCATTCAAACGGACTTCAGCGAGTTCCTCTGGAAGAACGACCTGATCCGCGAGCAGTATGAGAATGTCACGCCCCTGCGGCGCATTGGGCAGCCGGACGAGGTCGCCGGGCTGGCCCTGTACCTCGCCTCGGATGAGGCTTCGTTCGTCACCGGCCAGGTGTTCGGGATTGACGGCGGGTTCACCGCAACCTGACACCTGCGGTCTCGACGACGGAGTCAGGGCCTGCCTGCCTCTGGCGGCGGCCCACAAACAGCAGCGTCAGCTCACTTGGGAGCGTCAGCTTTAGGGGCGTCCGCTGCCTTCTTTTCCGGCGCTGCTTTGCGCATGACGTCCAGGCTCGGCTTGAACTGCTCCCCGCGCTCCTTGTCAAAGTTCATGATCAGCAGGCACGTATCCCCATCGACCTTGTAGATCGACGTAAAGGTATCGTCGATCGGATCAATCTGCCCAGCGGATTGCCCGGCCTTAATGTTGGAGAGGATCATGGTCTTGAACGGGCCCGCCTTGTCCAGCTTCACATCACCTTCCGCATAAATCATGGTGTCGCCATCCTTATCGGCGAGCTTGAAGGTGAACTTGTCTTTCTTGATCTCGATCTGCTGGGTATAGCGCTGTCCGTCTTCGTTCGTCTTCAGACAGGACCATTTGCCCGCCAGTGCTTCGAGATCCTGCCCGAAGGCCGGGGTGCCGCAGACGGCGGCGAAACCGAGGACTGCTAGAATACTTACGATTTGCTTTTTCATTATTGTTGCTTGTTTGACGTTTTAGTCGTGGCTCGAAGCTTAGTTGCCGGGTGGGGCCGCGCAAGCTCTTTTAGGGCGAGGGGGAACCGGGTGCCTGACTGCATCGGTGTGCCTGGGCACCAGCCAATTCGGGGAGGTGAGGGATAAGGCGTAACTTACGGAGAGGGCTTTGTGCCGGCCTGCGCAGCATGGAACTCTTTCAAAAGGGCCAGTGCTTCGTGATGAATCGCGGGTGCTACGTCCGGCCCGGGAGAGTTCTGCTCACCATACTGGGGCGACTTGGTCTTGCCATAGGCGAAGGGCGGCTTCGAGTCCCACTGGCTCTTGGGGATGATGTAGCCCAACTCGTCATTGGCCAGCCCGACTATCATGTTAAGCTTGCCCTGCATTTGGGAGCGCAAGGGAGGCACCTCGATCGGCGCGCTGGGATAATCCGCTCCTTCGGGAGATTCGATACCCCCATCAGCGATCTCCGGATACAACTCGCCGGGGATAGTCAGAATCTCGAGGTCACCGATTCGGATTGCATCCAGCTCGGTCTTGCCCTTCCCCCAATACCAGCCCGGATGCACCAACCCCAGCAGAATTCCGTATTGGAACAGACCGGACATGGGCACGAAGATGGTCTTGGCGGCAACGGCGACCTGCGTGTCCGCCGGCCGCCAGGCCTTTTCCCCGCGCAAGGCATTGACCGTCAGGATCGCGAGGTTCTCGCCCAAAGCTTGAGCCTTCTCGAAGCTGGCCTCCTTGAACTTGTCCACGCCGTTGCGGTGAGGCACCGTCGTGTGGAGTTGCGTCATCAGGCCCCCGACGCAGCCCTGGAAATAGATGCACATCCCGCCCAGGCCTTTTACCCCGTGGGGGTCGGGCACGCCGTTCTCGACCGCATCCCGCCAATAACCGCTGAAATCGGAGGTCAGCAGGGAGTTGGCCCCGCCCAGCGTTTCCGGGTGGTTGCCCCACTCCACTACCGTGGCTATGGTGTCGTCGGTCCCCTTCTTCACAAAACGCGCGCAGCGGATGACGTTGTCATAGACGATCGGCTGACGGCTGTCGTCCAGGTAGCCGTCGGGGCCTGCGGTCACCTGCGCCAGGATCATGTCGGCGGGCTGGAGATTCCGCACCGCCTCCTCGACGGCCTCCTTGCAGGCTTTCTGCACCAGCTCCAGGTACTTGTGGTCAAAGCGCGGACGCAGGGGGGAATAGCTCCAGATGAGCATGGTGTCCGGCGCCTCGTGGTCGTGCAGCGAGGAGAACATCACGTGGTCAATGCCCAGCGACGGATCGATCATCTTCCGCACGTCGATGAACTTCTCGTGGAAGATGCCAATGCTGTCCAGGGAGACCATCACGACCGTAACGCCGTTATTGCGGAAGGCAACGGCGCGAGCCCAGAGCGGGTCGTGCACGCCTTTGGCGGGCCGGTTATTGTTGAACCCCGCTATCCAGACAAAGTCAAACGTCCCATTGCCATTCTTATCGGTGTAGGTGTCCCCTTTCTTGGGCTCGAACCTTGCGTTGTTATCGGCATCCACCCAGGAGTCATATTTATCCATGAGCGGCGTGATGTCGCGTTTGGCCGCGCCTACTTCCAGCGTGCCCGCCCGCGTGCTCTGCCCCGGCGCGGGCTTCATCAGGTCGGCTCGATAAGACCGGTAGGGCCCGATCGAACGGTAGCCTACCCACGACGCCAGCAGCAGAACCAGGATCAGAACGCTCAGCAGAAAGTATGAAAGAATCTTGTGGCGTTTAAGGAAGGAAGGCATGGCAATGTTCAGCAGTTGTGCAATCAGTTCCTGACCCGGTGTGGGCAGGGGGAGAGGCGGTTATCGGGTCCACTCACGCGCCGATGATACCCGGCCGCCGCCCAACGTCAAACCGAAGCGCCCAGCCAGCGGCTACCAATCCTGAACTCACTCGCGGGTTTGCAGTTCAGCGATGGCGAGGGCGGATTCTCCCGCAGCGGAGTAGAGCAAATAAGTGCGGCCATCAGCCTCGACGAAGATAGCCGGATCGCGTAGTGCGTTTTCGCGCCCTTTCATCGCACCGGCGGCAGATGGTTTCAGCGGCAGGTCCGCTCCCTCGTAAGCGGTTTCCGGTCGCAGGACCTCCTCCGGCGCAGTGGCCCGCCAATCTTTCCATTCCCCGGTGAGCCGGATGCGGCTGCGGAGAATGCGCTCTGGCGCGTCACCGATGTTGGAGTAGTAAACCCAGAGATCGTCGCCAAGTAGATGCAGGGCCACGTGACGCGGGCCGGGAGAGTTGTAGTTCTGGTGCCGCGCTTCGCTGCCGGGGAACGGATTGGGCCCCTGCTGAAACTGCGTCAGACCATCCTTCGAGCGATAGAGCAACCCGCCCTTGGCCATAGCGAACCACTCGTCTCGCCAGCAAACGACGCGGAAATAGAAGTTGCCCAGCGGCTCGGAGGAAGTCTTGAAGTGGAGGCCGTCCTGCGACAGGGCCACAAAGGATTTCTGTCCGCCGCTGCCTCGGGCAGGGCCGTGAAAGTACATCCGAATCTGCTTTCGCGCCTCGTCCACATGCACGTCAGGCGAAGCAATGTGCCCGCGGCAGCCTGGGGCTTCCGCCAGCTTCAGCGTGCCTGGCTGGTAGATGGTCCACGGCCCTTCGAGCTTATCGGCATAGGCGAGCCGGATGTAATTGCCGCTGTGGTGTGCGAAATAGAGGTAGTAGTTCCCCAGCCGATCGCTGACCCACGATGGGACGCGCACAAGCGACGGGCCATTGATATTGTCGCCCGCATTGCCTGGCAACATTTCCCGGCGGACGATGGGATTCTGCGGGAACCGTTGAACGCGGATCGTATCCATGCCACCGGCCATAACCGTCGGCACCGATATCCAAAGCAGGGTGGCGACTCGCAGGAGTGCCCAATCTATGCGCAAGGGTTTACTTGGCCTCCTTTAACGTGATTGGTAGATCGCCTGGGATGGACCCCGTCCGATAATCCAGGCGGTGTCGGTCAGAGCAGTTTCTGTTTCGCTTCCTCGGGCACCTCCAGCTTGGTCGTGCCAACGTCCTTGATCTCAACTGTCGTATTGCGATGATACTCTGATTCCTGATCGCCCCGGATGACTTTGCACTGAACGTCGATTTCGTATTTGGTCAGCATCCCTTTCTCAATCCAAAACTTCACGGATCCGTGGGGATCGGCAATCTTCGGCGGCGCCTGCCCCGCGAAAGGGGGTATGAAGAACTCCAGGTACTCCTTGGCGGCATCTCCATTCAGCTCGCCTGAAAGCATCCCCTTCTCCTCATTGACGTTCAGCAATTTCCCGCTGAGAGCGCCACACTCTACGCTGGGGACCTTGTAGCTGAGCATGTAGCGCACGAGGCCGGCCGCGAAGCCGCCGGGCTTTGCAATCTCATCGAACGTCCGCCATCCTCCCGGCCCTTTGGCGGTCCCCTTCTGCCCGTTCACGTACACGTCCGAAGGGGTTGTGCCCATCATCGTGGTCAGGCACGTGAGGCCGCCCTTGTTCGCCTTGCCGGAGATGCCCGGAAACGGCTGCGAGCTGCCATCACCTTCCTTGATGGTGGTGGTCCAACTGTAGTTGGGTTTTTCCCCCAGTTGCTTAGCGGCACTAGCAATTTTGTCCTGCGGCTTGGATTGCGCTGCGAATAGCGTCGGGGCCAGCAGGCCGATGAATCCGATGATGAGGGCTTTCTTCATGGGAAGTGGCACCAGCTAGCGCCGGTCAGAGCATTTTGTCCTTCGCCTCGGCGGGCAATTCCAGCTTGGTCGTGCCGGCGTCTTTTATCTCAATTGTGGTGGTGCGATTAACCTCCATCTCTCGTTCGCCGGCGGTGACCTTGCCCTGAACGTTGAATTCGTACTTGGTTAGCGTTCCGTCTTTGATCCAAAACTTCACCGAGCCCTTGGGGTTCTCAATCTTCGGCGGCTCCTGTCCTTCCCGGCGGCGCGTGCCGAATTCCAGGAACTCTTTGGTGGTGTCTTCCTTCAGTTCGCCTGAGATTACCCCCTCCGCCTCTTTGACGTCCTTTACCTTCCCACTGAAGGCTACGGATTCGACGCCGGGTGCTTTATAGCTGCGCAGGAAGCGCACGACGGCAGCCGCGACGCTGCTGGTTTGTGCAATCTCGTCGAACGTCTGCCAGCCTTCCAACGCCTTGACGGCCCCCTTCTGTCCGTTCATATATACCTCCACGGGGATGCCGCCAATCTCAAAGCTCAGGTAGGTGAGGCCGCTCTTTTCGGCCTTGCCCTCAATGGGCCCGAGCCGTCCCGGACTGCCGTCACCCTCCTTCATGGTCGTGGTCCACGAGTAGTTGGGTTTGTCGCCCAGTTGCTTCGCGGCGTTACTAAGTTTGTCCTGCGGGCTGGAGTCTGCGGCGGATAGGGTATGGGCCAGCAGGCCGATTAAACCAATGACGAGGGCTCTATTCATGTTCGGATGATGCTTTGTGTTTGCGTGGCGCTCCAGGGGCTGGTTAGTGCCGTTCGAGATTACTGCGATTCTGGTTGATGGCGATAACTGCGACTAAGCTCAATCTGGCTCTATACGAGACGCGTGTAAAGGGGAATCCAGATTCGGTCCCGCAACGGGGCGCATCATCTTGCTCAGGTGCGGAAGCACTCTCTTGGCCCGGCCGCGGTCATGCCGCATGCGCCGCCTTATTAATAGCGTCGGCGGGTCTGGCGGATTCAAGCATCGTATTGCGAAGCCTTATACTGCGCAGACGCATGGGGGGAACTGGCCGGCGCGAGGATGCTTACTGGGAGCGGTTTTCGTCCTGAGCGGTTTCGTAGGAGAGGACGTAGTTCTTACCGCCCTTGACCCATTGGACGTGGCCGTCGCACATCAGGATGTTCGCGCCTTCGATCCCGTGGTCGTCGTTCTTATCGGGATAATTGTTTATCGCCCCTGGCCCATCACGGTCGCCGTCGAAGATGAGCCAGATTTGCGACGCGCCGATGTGCTGGCCTTTGAGCCCGAAGGGGGTGTTCTTGTGCAGGTAACCATCGACGCTCCGTTCGGACTTCTTGATCCCGCCCGTGGTCAGGCTCTGGCCGTAGTAATGGGTCTGGGAGGTGGTAGTGCCGTCGTTGTTCATGAAGCCGAAAATCTCGTAGCTGACACCGCGCACGTCAGCCTCGCTCGCGCTCCCGGTTCGCATTTTGACTTTAGCCTGATGCGTGAGGTCATACAGGATTGTCTTGTCACTCCGCGGGGCGGGTAAGGTTACAACGTTGGTGCCGATGAAGTTCTGAGTGGAAGGGCAGATAAAGACCGACCGTGCCAGCGCGCCGGGGACATACTCGGGATAGAGCCAGGTCAGGTCGTCGTCTCCGTCATCACGCGTGCCGGAAAGATAGCCGCGGGAATCATCCCCCGCATACATCAGCGCTCCCAGACCGAGCTGTTTGAGGTTGCTCATACACGCGGCGCGGAGGGCCTTTTCCTTGGCCCGCCCGAGTGCCGGGAGGAGCAAAGCCGCCAAAATGGCGATGATGGCGATGACGACGAGTAATTCGATCAGAGTGAAGCCGTGACCGCTAGTCCGGCGCTCGCCGTGACCGGGCACGCTTTCCAAGCCTTCGGTTTTGCTATTGTTATATGGCAGAATGCACATTTGTTTGAGGCAACACTTATACCAGCCACCGGGCCTTTTGCCAGCAAACAAGTGGGATATGGATGTATTCCGCCATCCGCCGCTTACTTCAGCACCGGCTTCAGGACAATGTTACGATATTCGATGCCGGTATGGTCCCCTTGCAGGTAAATCGGCCCGGGGCGCGTCACATCGGACCACAGCGCGCCGCCGGTGCAGCCTGGCACGGGCTGGTTGTCGATGATCTTTTTGCCATTCAGGATGACCGTGACGTGGCGGTCCACGAAGGTGATGTCCATGGTTTGCCATTCGCCGGCGGGCTTCTCGGCGGCGACGGTGGGTTTGATGCGGCTGTAGATGCCTCCCATGTTGTGCGGGTCGAGCGGCCTCCCGTACGTGTCGGCCACCTGGACCTCATAGATGCCGCGTAGATAGATGCCGCTGTTACCGCCCTTGGCCAGGCGGACTTCGAGCGCCAGATTGAAATCCTCGAACTCCCGGTCGGTGCGCAGGTTGCCATAGTTCTTGTGGGGTTTGCTCTTGTCTTGTGGCACTTCATTGACCAGCAGTCCATCTTTCGCACTCCAGCCGCTGGCGGCGTGTGGGTCGGTGAGACGCCAGCCGGTGAGATCCTTGCCGTTGAAGAGCTGGATTGGGTCGGCAAATTTTACCTGGCTGAGGTCGGGGGCGGGCGGCATCGGCGGTTCGCGGCGGCCGCTAAAGTCCGCCTTTTCCTCGCCTTGGCCGTTTGGACGCGGCTTGATGGTGGTGAGCTTGAGGGTGTCGCCGTCCACGCTGGCAGTTATCGTTTCAGTGGTGAAGACCGTGACGTTCTTGCCGTTTTCATCTTTGCGCTGGGAGGAATTCTTGCGGGTCACAACCAGGCGGTCGCCCTCCAATTTGGCGGAACTGAGCGGCAGCACGCTGCCACCGCCCCAAAGCAGACTGGCCTTGAGCTGTCCGTTGACCTCTTCCACGCCGAGCCAGCCGGCCCCACCGCCGGGAATCGTTAGTTCCCATCCCCCCAGGAAGGGATTGTCAGCCGCCCAGGTGGTGCTCAGCGCGACGGTTAGGCCAAACAGGGGTACGAGGGTTCGAAATGAAAGAAAGCGCATAAACATGCGTGCCTTTATGCTTACTCATGCCGGCCAAGGCAAGCAGATTTGGGCAAGCTACCGGCTCAGGGGATCGAGCGCTTTCCGCGCTTGCTGCTGCTGGAGCAGGTACTCGCGCCACGTATCCAGACCTTGCGCGGTCTTGGCGGAGGTTTCGAATATCCGCGCCTTGGGGGCGACCCGCCGAATGTTGGCTAGCGCGGCGTCGCGGTCGTAGCCGCAGGCCTGGGCGAGATCCATCTTGGTGATGATAACCACGTCCGCCGACTGGAACATGGGCGGATATTTCAAGGGCTTGTCTTCCCCCTCGGTCACCGACAACAGAACAATGCGCAGGTCTTCGCCCAAGTCGTAGGAGGCTGGGCACACCAGGTTGCCGACGTTCTCGATAATCAGGAGATTAAGGCCGGCCAGATCGAGTCGCTGCAGAGCGCGGCCCACCATTTCGGCTTCCAGATGGCAAACCGTGCCGGTGGTGATCTGCACGACGGGCGCGCCCGATTCGCGCAGCCGCTGCGCATCGTTGTCCGTGGCCAGGTCGCCGACGATTATGCCCGCCTTGAGTTCCGGGGCCAGCTTCCGAACGCTCTCACGGATGAAAGTCGTCTTGCCCGAGCCGGGGGAGGACAGGAAGTTCAGCACCAGCAAGCCGCGCGCCCGGAAGAAGCCGCGGTTGCGCTCGGCCAGGCGGTCGTTCTTCTCGAGAATGGCGCGGCGCACGTCGATCGTCCGGTGCGGTTCGTTATCAGCCGCATGCACGTGCTCGTGCTCCGGCTCCTCGTGCGAGTGGGTGTGGGCGTGAGGGTGAGTGTGGGGATGCGGATGGTCGTGGCCATGGTGGTCTCCCGGGCCATGTTTGTGCTCATGGTCATGGTCGTGGTGGTGGGCACTTACCCCCACCGGTTTCTCTCCGGGCAACCCGCATCCGCATTCGTCACACATCAGTCAATCTCCAAAGAAGCCAGTTCCATTTCCCGTCCGGCGCGGAGTTCTCCGCTCAGGCGGTGGCAGTCGGGGCATTCGGCAAACATGTCATCCGACTGAAATTCCCGGGTGCACGCAGCGCACCAGAACCGAGCGGGCACATGCTCGATGGCTAGTTTCGCGCCTTCGGCCAGCGTCCCCGGCGCCAGGACCTCGAACGCAAACTCGAGGGCGTCCGGCACCACCCCGCTCAGCGCCCCGATGCGCAAGCGAATCGTATGCACGCGGCTCGCTCCAGCCTGGCGTGCCTGGGCCAGCGCAAGGCTCAGCGCGCTCTGCATAATCGACAACTCGTGCATGGGCTCGACCACTCAAGGTATATCACGCCACCTGTCTGACAAACGAATTGTTCGGTCACGCGGGGCAGGCGGTCACCTCGCGCTGGGAAACGGACCTGCTGGCTGCCCAAAGGCCGGCGGGACACTTACCCCCATATGGGGTGAACACCCTATTGCGCTCCGGGGGGACATGTGTAACTGTAGCTGGAACGACTCTGGCTCGGATTGGAGGCGAGTCATGAGGCACTACGCGGAGCGGCCCCGAAAGGGGCCGCTCATTTTTTGGCTTTGAACCTGACTCTCCCGGCGCCTAACCTCGGTCCCAGACCCGGGTGCCGGAATCCGGATACGCCACATGCCATTGATGCCAACCGCCGTGAACGAAAGCAATAATCCCTCTGAGCTGCCTGGCCCCGCGCGCCAACTCCTCCTCCTTGGTCTCGGCAATGACATCCTTACCGACGATGCGGTCGGCCTTTTTGTCGTGCGCGAACTCCAGTCGAAGCTGGGCGCTCACCCCTCCATTGACATCCGCGAAACCACCGAGATGGGCCTGGCCCTGCTCGATTTCATCACCGGCTACCGCACGGTGGTCATCGTGGACTCCATCCAGACCGGCAAGGCGCCCCCGGGCTTCGTCCATGAACTCGATGCCCCCGCCCTGAACCAACTGACCGGGCGCACGCCCCATTTTGTGGGCGTGAGCGAGACATTGGCGCTGGGCCGGCAATTGGGCCTGGCTATGCCGGAGCAAGTGAGGATCTTTGCGATCGAGGTCGAAGACCCCTTCACGCTGGGCACGGCGATGACTCCGGTTCTACAATCGGCTTTGCCCGGCATCGTGCAGCGGATCGCCGTGGCGCTGCATACCCTGGTCCAATAAGAAACCCTCAGGCACCTGAAGGTTAGATCGAACTCACGTTCGATGCTACGATACGCCCTCCGGGACCCGCCCTGGAGCTTGCCTGCGAGCGGCCCGTTAGCTTTTCGGTTCGCCTTTCCGCTTGCCAAAGCGCGCGCGGTTCTTAGATTCGCCTCATGGAAGAAGCGCAATTGATGCAGTATCTGCCGGTCCTGATGCTCGGGGCGCTGGCGGTGGTTTTCTCGTTTGGCATGTTAGTGATGTCGGTCGTTCTGGGCCAGAAAGGCAAGCGCCCACCGGTCAAGGACATCCCTTACGAATGCGGGATGATCCCCGTGGGCGAAGGCAGCACCCGCCTTTCCCTGAAGTTCTACCTGGTGGCGATGCTCTTCATCCTGTTCGATATCGAAGTAGTCTTTCTTTATCCCTGGGCGGTCATCTACCGGGAAATGCTCAAGGAAAGCGGTGGAGCAATCCTCGGTGCGATGCTTTCGTTCCTCGGCATCCTGCTGGTCGGCTACCTCTATGCCGTGAAAAAGCGGGCCTTCGACTGGAAGAGCTGAGGCGAAAAGAAGAAGTCCGGGCAACTTACGCCTTGGCAGGTGTTTGGGGTGGGGATCCCCAGTGGATACAAAGGTCGCACGTCGCCCGGACAAATTAATTCGCGACGCCCCTTTTAGCGGATCGCGCGCATCACTGGCAAGTCAAAATCGTGGAGAACGACTTCTGTGGGCATCTCACAGTTTTCCAACGTTGTTGGCATGGGTGACTGGAGCGCGGACATTCTTGTCCAATGCCGCTAGGATC
>SESF01015331.1_pt1 | contig 25708 bp, 16 predicted proteins | sample 3171521 | NCBI WGS metagenome assembly SESF01 (sample SAMN10866945, study PRJNA518727) | freshwater metagenome | biome: subpolar coniferous forest; feature: holomictic lake; material: water; isolation source: holomictic Lake 227, 6 m and 8 m depth | place: Canada: near Kenora, Ontario | collected...
CAACCAGCCCCTGCAGGCGCAGGGCGAGCGCCGCACGGTCGGTATCAGTGACCTCGTGGCAAACCAACTCGCCGCGCAGTTCCTCGATCGTGCGCTCCACCAGCCGCCGCCCCCTCCGATCAAGCCGGGTGGCCTCCTCAACACAGTAGGCTGCGGTTTCGACGCGATAATATCCGCGCAACGCATTCCAGCAGCCAACCTCATGCGCCGCCTTAATCGCGTTGGTATCAACCAGCACCCTGGCTTGGCGGGGCGGCATCGCGCGTCAGCTACAGGGTGAACGGCGTCGAATGCCCGTATGCGGCAAAAAGCGCGGCCAGATCATCAAGCTCGCACTCCAACAACTCGGCAGCTTTCCGGGCCGTCACCCGCCCCTGTTCCAGGACCGAGTGCAGCCGGCGAACAAACTCCGCGCTGTAAAGGTTCGGCTTCCCTCCAGGCTCCGGCCCATCCGAACGGGAAAGCGAATCCCGGTCAATCGCCTCCGCCTCAGCCCGGCCCAGCAGCCCCGCATTGACAAGCCGCCAATACAGCGCCTGACCGGACACATGAAGCTCGCGCGCGTTTTGAACAATCCACTGTCGCAGCGGCGCTGTCGGAGCGCGCCGTTGCCACCGCGCTCGCACGGCCTCTATCGGCATGAGCAATCCCGCCGTGAAAGCGTCGGCCAATTTCTCCGGCTTCGGCTTCTCGGCCTCGGCAAGAATGGTGTCGTTTTTCTCCGGCGGCATGGTGTCCCAGGTCAGGATATGGAACAACTCATGCCCAAGATCGTAATTGCGGCGGAAGGAAACCTCCCGCCGATTGACCATGATGAAGTCACCGTCGGAAAGATGACAAGCTGCCCCGGAGATGCTGGCGGGGGCGTCCACGAACAAGACCATCACGTTGAGCCGGGCTTCAACGGCTTCTCGCAGTTTCAGCGCCGGGGCCTCACCCAACTCAAGGGCTTTTGCCGTCTCTTCACCGCAGCGCCGGGCGGTTTCCAGCGTCGATTGGGGACCTACATTCCGCAGGCGGTTGCCAAACGTCAGGGCCGGTTCCCCCAGCAACTCGCGGAAACGCCGATTCGCGGAAATCAGCTTGTGCGCCTTCTTCTCGAACGCGGCCAGGTCAGCAGAGTTCGCCTTGGCGCGGTAAGAGAAGGCTCGCTTTTCCGTCACCACGTAAGGGTCGATGAAAAAAGCCAGCGGCTGGTCCAGCACTTTGGAGATGCGTGTCAACTCCTCCGGCTGTAGTTGCCGGAGGCCGGTTTCGACGGCGGAAACCGTCTGGTGGCTATTCCACCCTAAGGCTTTCGCGAACGCCTCCTGGGTGATGTCCTTCTCATCCCTGGCTAGGCGGATGCGCTGGCCGATCTGGTGGGCAAATGCGTTCATGGGCGGCAGTGGTTGCGTACGTTTATCTCAAGCGCCAAATAGTATAATCTTGCAAAATATGTTTTGCAAGACCTTCGTGAAAGAAAAAAGGAGGCCCCCTACCGGCACCCGGTTTGGACCAACTAACTGACGATTTTCAAAAAATCCTCAATTAGTTGGTTCCAGACCGGACAAGTCCCGGCTACCGCGGCCCGAACCGGTCAAAAAGCGCGCTCAGGATTGGGAAAGCCGCCACGGAACAGATGTTGCCGGCGAGCGACGCCAGCCAACATCTGAGCGCCGACGGAGCCGAAAGCTCCGATTTCGGCGCACGGAGGAGCCGGCACAAGAGATAGATTATGGCTCCCTCCACCAAGACAACCGCTGACTCGCCAATTAGCGCTGCCGAAACCGGCCGCAGATAGTCCAATGCGACCAGCAATCCCAGGAATCCAGGATACGTCAACACATGCATGCCAATCAGCCACAGCACAAAAAACCGAGGCTTTCCCCAGCGCCGGAGCACAAACCAGACGCACGCCACCTCCAGCAGGATGGCCGAGCCGATCAAAAATGCGATTTCCGGGGCGATAGGTTTCTGCGGCAGCGAGATTGGATTGCCCCACGCAGCACAGGTCGCCAGGAACGCGGCCCCCACTACCCCGGCGCGAGTAGCAAAATCGGAACATGCGTAAGGCGTCTTCATTTCACACCTGCCCTGACTGCGGTTCGAGGGTTAAGCTCATTGAGCTCGTTCGTCACACTCATCCGGACATCCCTGTCCGGGTCATTCAACAGTTTCATCATTTCCGGAATCGCCCGTTTTTGCTCCTCAGGATACTGCGCGCCGAACTGCATCAGGAAACTCACCGCCTCGCCGCGAACAGTCGGGAACCGGTTGGTCAGCCCCTTGATCAGGAAGGGCATGGCATCCGCTCCCGTGCCCAGCGTAGCAATCATCGCCCGCAACGCGAGGTCACCATTGTCACTATCCATCAGCGCGCTCAATTTCGGCAACGCCGCTTTCGCCTGCCCGCCCATAGCCATCAGCGCCGTTGCCCCACTCATGCTCACGTCGTAATCATCCAATCCAAACACCGGCTCCTTGTAAGCCAGCCGCACCAGCAGCGCCGGGATCACGTTTGTTCCCATCGCCTGGAGCGCCTGCACCGCGTTGGTGGCCAGTTCCCAGCCGTCCCGCCGCATGCTCAACCACTCGCCTAATTGCTTTCCCTGGTAACTGGGTTCGTTAGGCATCTCCACCACTGCCCCTGGCTTCTCCTTTTCCTTACGCAACATCTGCCGCATCGTCATCATCGCATGGCGAGCGACTTCTGGTTCGTCAGATGAAACCGCCGACTTGAGCGCCTCCGCAATCCCTGGAGTCCGCACATCATATGTCCCGGCCACACTGAGTGCCACCGAGCGACGCCGCGCATCAGCCGAATGGAACTCGGCAAGCGTCATCTTCAAAGCCAGCTCCGGTGCGACGGACTTCATATCCCGCAGAGCGGCCCCCATGGTCTGCGCGCTTCCACTCACCACAGCATTGCTCAGGATCGGGAGCGCCTCGCCTGGCGTCAGGCTCGCCAACGCTTTCAATGCCGCTCGCCGCTGCCCATCCCTGCCGGTGGCCACCAGGTTAGTCAGGGCAGGGAAGGCGCTCGATGCGTTGGTGCCAAAGCCCGCAAGCCCCCCGGTGGCTTGCGCGCAAACGCCATCGTCCGCATCCCGTAGCGCAGAGATAAGAAGCGGAACAGCCAATTCCGGAGCCTCATTCTGCTCGGCGATGGCCTGCACGGTAGCGAACCGGACGCCCGGTTCGACATCGCTCAGTCGAGGCTTTATCCGGCTTATGTAAACCTCGACGTCATCGGTGACCGACGCCAATGCCGACACGCTCAAATGTCTAACCTGCCAATCCTCGTTCGTCAGACACTGACACAAAGCCCGCTCGGCAGACTTGCCGACATTATCCAGGCATCGGGCAGCGACAAAGGCCAGCTCCTTGTCACCAAGGAGCTTCGTCAATTCCCCGACGGCGGCAGCACAGTTCGTCCCCAGCACCTCGAATCCCGCGATACCCTCCAACTGACGCTCGATCGCTGAGCGCCAATGCAGATTTCGCATCCGATACTTCTCGGTCTTGTCCATCATCCAGGTGCTCACCGGATCATCCTTGGTTTTGACCAGGCTCAGCAGCATCGGCAAAGCCTTCTGCGCTCCAATGGCGCGAACGGCCTCCTGCGCCTGTGCGAGCCGCTGTGTTTCCATCAGCGGCGTGTCCGAACATTCCTGCAACCAACTGCTCAGCGTCCGGCCACGATACCGCGGCTCAGCCCCGTGTGCCGCCACGACGGCAATCAAGCCCAGAATCAGGCCCCCCAAAGCGAGCCCACCAATCTTGCCGCGCTTACTCATTTATCCATGCCACCAGTCCCATCAGTTCTTCATCCTCAGCCAATAATCCACCGCCGGCCAGAACGCCAGGGCCGAAAGGACCAGCACAACCACGGCCCCGACCCGCTGCAAATCTGTTCCTCGGCGCCCTACTGGCACCACGCTGATCATTGCCGCCGCTCCCATTGCCGCATACGCGAGCGCCATTCGGAAATCCCGGACGTCGCCGCCAGACATCGCCAGCCGGGGCAACATCAACAGCAAAACGACATCCAACGCCACCCCAACGCCCAGTCGGATCGAGCATCGCCTCGCCTGAATTCTCACACTCATCGCTTCACACCGCCTCCATGCTCCGCCGCTCGGAAATCAAATATGAAAATCCCCCTGAACTCAACTTGCACCCCAAACCACATTCCTCCTTTTCGGCAAACACGTTTTCCACGTTCAATAGTTGTTGGCAAACCACGCCGTCTCAGGGCGCTGGTCGTGCTCGGAAAAACCTGGCGGGCTCGTTGGGAGCGAGCCACAGCTCGGCCGGCCACCAGGGGTAATCATCCTGCAGCCACGCCGTCCAGTGGGTGAGGTCGGACGAAGTCTCGAGAACATAGGGGAACTCTACTTCGGCCGGCAACGACAGTCGCAAAGGTGCGCCCGTGCTCAACTCCAGCAGCAGTCGTCCACGCAGCGAGCCATCCGCGTCCACCCGCGCCAGCCGTCGGCGCGGTTCGCCATTGACGGAATCAAAAGCGCCAGCCATGACCAACACCCCGTCGCCCTGCCGCGCCATCGCCACGCTCGGCACGATCAATTCCGGCCCCAGCGATCTCACAAACGTCGGACTGTTGAACCAGTAGGGTCCGGTTTGCTGCAACAGGGGCAGCGCGCAAGTGAGCGAAGCGAAACTGCTGTCCCAGGAACCGTCTGCCAAAAGACGGCCGACAATGACATGGTCGAGGTTCCCCGCCGCCTTGGCCGGGTCGCCCGAGCCTAGCACAAAAATCGCGGCGGAAAACAGGATGCGCCCGTCTGGTTGCACCAGCAGTTGCCGAACCTCGGAAGAATAGCCGGACACGGCAGGCGCGTTGCGAATGCGGAACGTTGTATCCGTGGTCCCATTGGTGCCAAGCCGCCAAACGGCCAACCAGTTGGTCGTGTAAGCCCCGCCAACGAGGATCTTGCCCTCCGCCGTCATGGCCAGCGAGTAGGCAACGTCGATGGTGCGCATCGTATTGGTGGAGCTGGAATCCACCAACCCAGCTTGGCTGAACCTTACCACGGAGACTTGAGCGGAGATATAGTTGCCCACAGAGATGTAGAACGTCCCCCCAGCGACAAGCTGTCCGTCCGGTTGTTTAACCAGCGAGTAAAGCGCCGAGGCATCTATTATCCGACCTGGCCATGGCACCAGGGTCGGGGCGCGGAATGGAGAGGTGAACGTCGTATCCACAACACCATTGGTCAACAGCTTCGCCAGATGCCGGCCATAGCGGTTGTTGACGTGAGTGAATTCGCCCCCGACCCACACACTCCCATCGCCCTGAGGAAGCAGGACGCGCACGAACGCGGGGCCGTTGGTGTTGAGCACTCCCAGCCCGGGGTCGAATGACGAGTCAACGGAGCCATCTGCATTCAAGCGTGCCAGGCCGGCGCGGGGTGTCCCTGCGACGTTAGCAAAAGCCCCCGCGATGAGCACCTTTCCATCCGCTTGCACGGCCACTGCCGTCACGTCCGCATCGGGCCCCTCCCGCGGAGTAAAGCTCGCATCTAACTCACCATCGGGCAGAAGCCGTGCCACCCGGGAGCGCGGCACTCCATGCACGCTGGAGAAGTCCCCCGCCAGGTAAACGCCTCCCGCCGGCGCATTGGCGATGGCTTCGACCACGCCGGCGACCCCGCGCGCCGGCGTCGTGGTAAAGTCCCCGTCATTCAAAACCAGCAGCGCATTCGACCGCGGACCGATAGAGAGATTGCTGCTGCCGCTCAGTTCGAGCCTGAACTGGCGAGTCGATTCATGCTGCGCATCGTCATTCACGGGAATGCACAACGCGTTCGTCGAATAACTCGTTCCCGTCCCGTACCGAACCCACAGGCTTGAGACACCAAGGTCATTGCTGCTCCCGGTAATCGGCACGATCCTGACCTGCGCTTGCAGGTTGTTGGAAAGCGCCCCACTCCATCGAACCACCACCATCGCGAACCCATCCTCCTCGACGGCTGAGAACTGGTCTTGTATGAACTCGATACCCGCATCGTTGTTCTGGATGGAGATGGTAACCGTGGAGGGCTGGCCAAGGCTGAAGCCGCCCGTGGCATTGGTCAGGCGCAGGCTGAATTGCTCGGTGGCCTCGACGACGGCATCATCAAGAACTGTGACCGAAACGGTCCTGCTCCACTCCCCGGCCGCAAACGTCAGGTTGGTGTTGAGCGGCAGGTAATCAGCCCCGGCGGTGGCCGTGCCGTCTTGCGTGAAGACCGTCACGCTCGCAGGCACAGACGCATCTCCCCTGCGCCGGACCTCGAACGTAAGCACGGTGTTCGTCTCCAGGAGACTCACGTTGGTTACCGCAAAAGCAATGGTGTGCGGCTGGAGCAGGGTTTCCGGCAGCACCTTCACCAGGTAGCGCTGGTTGAACCCGCTGTAGCTGCCGAACTCCCCGCCAGCCAGCCAGCTCCCGCCCGGCAGCGCGGCCAGGGCGTTCACGCTCGGGTAGCCGCTCGTGGGCGCGACGGTGAATCCCGACCCCGGGTCAAAGCTCCAATCCGGCGAGCCATCCGCATTCAAGCGCCGCAGGGTCCAAACCGTACTGCTGCCGGTGGAAAAAGCCCCGGCCACCAGTACCCGGCCATCGGGCGCCGTGCTGATGGCATCGGCCGATTGCAGTCCAAACGAAGCGACGGAATTCGAAACGTTGAAACCGGCGTCCAGCGACCCGTCCGGGTTGAGCCGCCACAGCGGCCCCGCGCTGATCAAGCCGTAATACGCGCTCGCCAGCCCCGCGACCGTCACGCGGCCATCCGGCAGCAAGTTCAAGTCGCCGTTATAGTAAGTGGACTGCCGATCCGCTGGCGGGACGAAATCGAGGTTAAGTGTGCCATCAGAGTGGAGCCGGCTCAGCGTGCTGCCAAAGCCAAGACCGAACAGAAAGAAGCCTCCATCCGGCGCTGCCAGGAGCGGCCGCGCCTCGACCTCGGGTGGCACCCGGTTAGTAAAGGCCGAATCAACGACTCCCGAGGCTGAGAGCTTGAGCAATACGTCATAGCTATCGTAACCGGCGCCGGGAACCGTTGCCGAGCACACGATGCCGCCATCCGCCAGCACGGTTACCGCTTCCAGTGTGACCCCGCCATAGGCATTGGTCGGTGCGGCATCGAACGGAGCGAATGTGTTGTCGAGAGTTCCATCACTTCCAAATCGGGCCAGGCCCGGCCGCCAGAGGCCGTCCACGTGCTGGAAGTACCCGGCCACCAGTAGTCTCCCCGCGCCATCCATCGCCACGGACCTCACGTCACCGTCCATCGGTTTAGAGTGCAGGAATCCCCACTCCAACGTGCCATCAGCGCGCAGGCGGGTCAGGTTCGGGCTGAACTGTCCGTTAACGTTGGTGAAAGTGCCCGCGACCACAACGCGGCCATCGGCCAGCGGGAGGATGGCCTGCACCGCGCCATCCAACTGCACCACGAAATTGGTGTCCGGCGCTCCAGCCGTGCCCGCCGGAGCATCGGTCAGGGTCACCACCACGTTCGTCAGGGCGCCGAGAACGGATCCGTCGTTCGCCTGGGTCAATTGCACCTCGAAGGTCTCCGGCCCCTCCGTCAACCCGTCGCTGTAAATCGGAATGCTGATAAACTGGCTGCGATCACCGCGCGCAAAGCGCACCGTGCCGCTCGTCGCCTGATAATCCGTCCCGGCGTGGGCTGAGCCGTCGCGCGTGGTGAAGGCGAAGCTTTGTTCCAGGTCCGCCCCGCCGTGGCGCACCACCGGGATAATGGCGCGCAGCGCATCCTCGCGGAACTGCACAGCAGGCACAGCCATTTCGATGACGCCCTGCGCGCACCCGGCCGGCGGCAGCAGCAGCCGGAGCAAGTAAGGGTGAGATTGGCCCTGCAAACCGCTAAACGAGCCGCCGACCACAACGCTCCCGTCCAATCCGGGTGCCACGGTGAGGGGCGTCCATTCTCCGCCCATCGCCACGTCGAAGCAGAAATCAAGCGTCCCGTCCGGCGCGAGCCGGGCAAGCTTCCCCCGCGAAACGCCGTTCACCCGCAGAAAAGTGCCACTGACGAGAATCCTGCCATCCGGTTGCAGCGCCAGTGCATAAACCGTGCTGCTCCACGGGAAGCCCGGTGCTTCAAAGGTCACATTGAACGTGGGGTCCAGCGAACCATCCAGCCCTAACCGCACGAGATGGGGTATGGCGCTAGCCATGCCGAAGTCGGCATAAGGGGCGACGGCTGCCACCAGCCGCCCATCCGGCATCAGCAGCCCGCGGATGACGCGTTCACCCGGTGCCAGCCTGGCCACAAACGAAGCATCAACCGACCCGTCGAGGTTCAACCGGACCAAGTTGGTTACCGACGCTCCAGGCAGATTGGTAAATGATCCAGATATCAACGGCTTGCCGTCGGCTTGCAGGGCCACCAGCGCAACCGTGTTAGTGGCAGCGAATGGGGATTGAAAAGACGGATCCACCGCTCCGTTGGGCAGCAACCGCGCCACGCTGTTGCGAGGCAGCCCGCCCAGACTCGTAAACGCGCCCGTCACCCAGACCACGCCATTGGATGCCGCCAATCCAGCAACCGAGCCAGCCGTACTCAAACCACTTGGCGGAGCGAAACTCGAATCCAACGTCCCATCCGCTTGCAGCCGAGCCAAGCCCGGGCAAGCCACGCCATTGACATTCGAGAAGGAGCCAGAAATCAGAATGTGTCCACCCAACAATGGCTGAACCCGAGTCGCCTCGGCGCTGAGTTGGGTGACAAAGCCCGCGTCAACGACCCCATTGGTGCCAAGGCGTGCGATATACGGGCGTAGCGACCCGCTGATATTTGTGAAGGTCCCGGCAACGAGAATCTGCCCGTTGGGTTGAACCGCCACGGTCCGGACGAAAGCGTTGGGTCCACTGCCAGTCGGGAACGTGGGATCCACCGTAACCCACTGCGCCCACAACGGCGTGCTCAGCGCCATCAAGAGCGCTGTCAGGGTCGGTCGGTAGCGTAGCCGCCATGGATGACGTTGGCCAATCGCTGCTGCATCCCGAGTTCTGAGACAAACAACGCTTACACCGGCCACTCCCGCATCGGCCGCATCGTCTCTCATAGGTTCATTCCTGCACAGTAAACTTCTGATTCTTCTAGCTCATACCAAGAGCTCGTTCTCTCTCCGGTCAGGGCAGCGGCGTCGCTTGGTAGAAGCGACACGGCAAACTGGCTGCATCCGTATCGAGAAAATCTACCCAGTCGCCGCTAATCCAGTTGCGCGTCAGTTCTGTCCAGTAAACCAAATCGGACGAAGCCCGTAGACGGAAGGGCTGTCCGGGTTCTCCGAGGATGCGCACGCGAAACCCACCTCCCGCAACAGCAGGCGCCAGAGTCGCGCGCAGAGGTGTTCCCATGTAAAGACCATCGAGCGGGACGACTCGATAAAACCGCTGTGGGAAGTTCACGGCCTCCTCGTCCACGAAACTGCCTTGACCTCCCATAGCCGTGTCGATCGACAAAGTCTCCCAGTCCACAAGGTTCGTGGAAGCCTGAATTGCGTAGCTTTGGCCAAGCGCCCCGCCAACGCCAAATTGGAACCGGTCGTCCGGCAGCCTGACATCGGTCCCCGGCGGTATGCCTGGAGGCGACAGCAACCCACTGACAGCCAGATCGAATGAACCTTCGGAACCGTAGGAATCGGCTACCGCAAGATGGTAGGTGGTACCGGCGTGCGCATAAAAGTCCACCGCGCCGTAGCCGTTGGCTATGGGTAACAGATCTGAAACTGCCGAACCCACAAACACACCCAAGTAAAACGGCCAAGTGTCTCCAATGTGGACCGTACCGTTAGCTGGCGCGGTCCAGACCCACCAGACCGACCTGCCTTGCGAGGAGCCATCGAGGAGAGGTTCACCGGGTTGGCGTGTAGCGCCAGTGTTGTAGCCGCTAAAGGCCGGCGACACCCCCGTGAGGATCGTGGCGTGAGCAAAGTCGTCGTTGGCCGCCCGCGGGAGCAGACTCAACTGCATCCAGCCATCCCCCATCGTGCCGTTCTGGCCATCCATCGCCACCAGGTAAGTCACGCCGGCCATGGCCTCGAAGGTTACCGGCGCTCCGGCTCCCACGACCGTCAGATTGGTCAGGTTGCTTCCCGTAAACACCGAGAAGAACGGACTAAAGGCTGCCGGTGCCGGCGGATCATCCCAGGTATCGGCACACGGGTTCGGCCAAATGATAATGATGTCGAGCGGAGAAACGGTCGCCGCAGGCGTCGCGCTTGGAACCGAAGCCGCGCCCAAAGTGACCCGGCCCGACCGCGGAGCGGTCCAGGAATACCACACCGATCGGATGGGGGCGGTGCCCTTCAAGTTTGGTTCGCCCTCCTCCCCGGTGGCGGCCCGGTTCGCGACCGGGACGAGCAACGGCGCTCCCGCCAAACTCCGCCATCCGGTCAAGTTGTCGTTATCCGGAGGCGGCTGAAAGCGAAGTTCGAACTGGTGCGGCCCCCCGAATGCGGGATCGATCACATCCAAGGTAATGTGGCAGACCTGTCCATTTGTAACTGCCACCATCACCTGTTCCCGAGCGCCCTTCACGCAGCCAGTGCAGCGGTTGCAGTGCAGAAAACCGTTGTGCGCCAGGCGGCTCAAATTCGTGATCGCGTCGCCCCCCAGAATGCTCATCAAGGGGTGGTTGGTGCCTCCGGAAACATCGAGCGTCAACAGGCCATCACCCGGAGCCACCCAACTCCACCAAAGAGTCTTGCCGGCGCCAAAGTCGGTCGGCGGATCGGGAGGAATCCGGATTGGTCCGGCGAAATCCGTCGGCCAACCGCCAATGCTAGCCTCCCCGGCCTCCTCGGTTGCCAAAGAATTGTCACTCGGCACAAGGACGTTGGTTCCAACCAGCAGCATCCGATTGACGAAATCGTCATTGCCGAACGAAACACGAATATTGACAGGCGCCGAGGTGCTGCTGATTCCAAATTCGTCCACCGCCCGGGCTGTCAACACGTGGTTCCCTAAAGGTGCCGAAAGCCACAAAAACTCGAACGGACGGTTGGTCACGCTCGCCAGGAGATTCGTGCCATCAAGGAGATCGACCCGCTTCACCACCCCGCCCAGATCCAGCGGTTCGGCGCGAACCAACAAGTTGGTTGGGCTTAGAAACTTGCCGCCGTCCAGCGGCTCAACAATTTCCGCTTTGGCCATCTGGAGGAGCAGGTTGATCTCAAGTTGTGCCGGGCTTACCCCGTCCACCGCGATCCAGTAGTTCGTCCCCGCCAGCGCGCGAAAACCGAGTGACGGACCTGCCAGGATCACCGCCGGTGGGCGAGGGACTGGCTGTGGCGCCACATAGCTGTTGCTCGCCACTAGCGCCAGGTTGCTCACACTCGACCCCAAATAAACCGCCACCAGTGGTCCGATAGACTGGTCGTGGTTTGCCGTCACATCGGCAATCGTTACCCAACCACCAGCGGGAGCAACCCACGACCACCACACCGTCGCACCGCTTCCACCCGAAAGGACGGGTTCGCCAGGCTTCGTGCTCGCGCCTATATTTAATCCACTCAAACCAGCGGTGACGCCGCTCAGCGCAATCGCCTGCGCAAAGTCGTCGTTGAGCAAATCCACGGACAGACGCGAAGGCGCCGAAACACTGGACTGTCCATTCGCATCGCTAGCGACAGTCACCACAGTATAGTGGCCGGGCACCGGGTTACTCCAAACTAGGCTGAACGGAGTTTGACTCGCCACCCCTGTCCAAAGCTCTCCCTTAACATCCTCGACGACATGAAAAACAACCTGGGTGACCACCGGCGACAGGTCCGAGACCTGCACGCTGAAAGGCAGGGAGGACGGCGTCAGAACCGTCGCGCCATTCCCTGGCGCCGTCAACTCGGCTCGACCCAGCGCTAGTTCAAGCGTGAACGGAACATCGGTGGAAACGGAGCTATCCAGGGCCAACTGGTAGGTCGTGCCGGCGGTGGCGTTAAACGCGATGCTTTCGGCGGCATAATAACCCCGCGCGATTAGTGGAATCAGCGCTGGATCGTTGGTGGCCACAGGCGTCAAAGCGGCCAGCGACTCCCCAGTATAGACCGCCACACGACAAGGGACCTGGTTACTATTGCCCACCGCCACTCCTACTCGCCCGCTTTCCGGCGCCGTCCAACTCCACCAGGCCGAGTGGCTGGCGGACACGCCCGCGTGCGCTGGCTCACCGGCTTCGCTGGAAGCCGACGCCAGGCTCGCGCTGCCCTGCGCCGACGTGCCGCTCAAAACCGTGCGCTGGGCGAAACCATCGTTGGCGGGTGCCGGGGTCAGTACCAGGCCCAGGTAAAACTCTACACCACCGTAAAACGCATCCGTTTCATTGTTACCGACGCATATCTGGTAGGCCGTTCCGGCCGCCGCGCGGAACGTGAGTTCCGTCCCATAACTGCCATCGGTCTGGCGGTTGTCCGCCGCCCGCACAAGATTGGTGAGCGAGGCCCCGCCATAAACTGCCAGGTAGTTGCCCTGGAGAGTAAACCCATTCGTGAGTGCCAGCGTAACGCTGCCGTCCGCTGGCCCTACCCAGGTCGCCCAAACCGTTCCGCCGCTTCGCGTCCATCCCGGAGGATTCGGCTCGCCCGATTCCATCGTGCTCAGGTATGTCCAACTATGCCACGTGGCGTTCGTGCCAGTCAGCAACGTCCGGGAGGAAAACGAATCATCCCTCGGCTCGAAGAACAGGTTGAACGCCAGCGAGCCATCAGGCCCATAGTAGGGCGCCACGGCTCCATCCACGGCGATCTGATACGGCACTCCCCCCAGGACGTTGGCCACTAGGGTCCGCGGCGCCAGGTCGGAGGCGGGTTCATACGGCACCAGGGTGAGATTGGAAACCGAGTCGCCCGTATAAAGCGTTGCAAAAGCGAGGTAGGTGCTCCACAACTCCGTAATGCAAACTCGCCCGCCGGCAGCCGGCGTCCAAGTCCACCACACGGTGGCGCCCCCGGCATTGCTGGAGCGCTTCGCCGGCTCGCCCGGTTCCCGAGTGGCGCCGTAGGTATCCAGGCTCAAATTGACTCGATTACCTGAGATCGCGATTCGGTTGGCAAAGTCGTCATTGGGGGGAACCACCCGAATGGACACCGGCTTCGACCACCGATACTTGCCATCCACTCCAGTGGCACGGGCTTCAAGCGAGTAGGTGCCGCCCGCCACGTTAGTCCACAGGAACGCGAAAGGCGCGTTGGCCGCGGCGCCAATCAGGTTCCCGTTGGCGAGGAAATCCACATTCGTAATGGCTCCATCCATCTCCGTGAAGCCGGCCTGCAGAGCGATGGGGCCGGGAGTCACGAACTTCGCTCCATTCGTCGGCGACAGCAAGTCAGCCGTGGAAAGCAATATCTCAAACGATGCCGCGCCGCCCTTTTCCACACAGGTATCCAGCGCAAACTGATAGGCTGTGCCGGCCGTGACATCGAAGCGCGTCTGCTGGTCCCCGGTGTGCAGTGCCGCCACGGCGACGAGGACGGTCAGGCTCGCCCCGGTATAAACCGACAGGGCCGCGGTTGGGTTTCCGCCAAGGCTGGTGATGTTCACAATACCCGACGCCGGTGCCGTCCAACTCCACCAGGTCGAGTGGTTAAGACAACCCGCGTGGCTCGGTTCGCCAGGTTCGACCGTCGCGCTGTCGTTCGTGGCCACCAAGGTAAAATCCGGGCCCGCGACCAATAGGCGATCGGCAAAGTTATCATTGGCGGGGGGAGGTGGGGCTGGAACTTCGTTGATGCTCAACTGGATGTAGCCCTGTTGGATATCCCCCCCCCACCACTTCCCGTCCACAGCAATCTGATAAGTCATCCCCGCCTGCGTGTCGAAGCTCACTTCACTGTACCACCAGTCCGCTGCCACCTGCGTCAGGTTCGTCAGCGAACCGCCCGTGTAAACCGCCACGCTCGGTCCGAAACTGCTTCCCGCTGCGCTAACCGTGACGTGTCCCTTGGCCGGCGCTGTCCAAGTCCACCAGAGCGACTTGCCAGCGCTGTTACCCGCGTGATTAGGCTCACCTGGTTCGGCGGTCGCCTCTGTGTTCGAGGTTCGGTTCGTGGCACTTAAACCAACCAAGGGAATCCGGTCGGCGAAATTGTCGTTGCTCCCATGCCCGGCAAACTCCAGGCGCAACTGGAATGGACCTCCGGCGCCCACGGCAATGAAATATTCCACTCCCGCCTCCACCTCTACCGTGGTGGCTGGGCGGCCCGTGCCCGTGTACATCCAGCCTGCCGAAGTCAAATTCGTGGCCGAAGTGCCGGTATAGATCGTTGCGCTCGTCGTGGTCGGGCTGCCGTCCAGGGAGGCAAACAACGTCCCACACCCCGGCGCAATCCATGTATACCACACCGCCCCGGAATCCGCCGGCACCATTGGGTCGGAAGTCGCGCCCAAACCTGTTCCCGTTACGGTGACGCTTGCGTTCGTGAGCACAACCCGGTTGGCGAAGTAATCGTTAATCGGTGAAGCCAGGAAATCCAGGTCCAGAGTGAAAGCCCCCGGCGCCCAGTCGTAGTTATCCACCGCAATCTGATAGGTGCGTCCCCCCAGGACTGGAAATACCGTCGGCCAGATGTTAATATATCCCGCTTCCACCACCGTCGTCAGGTTGCTGAGGGCATCCCCAGTGGACACGCGTACGCCGGGAAAGAAATCCCCTGTGTCCGCGGAGATCGTCAGGCTCCCGTTGGACGGGGCCGTCCAAGACCACCAGACCGTGTGCCCGCCCCCGATAGCTTCCTCGCCCGGCTCCAACGTTGCGCCCACATTGGACGCCGAGACGCTGATTTCCGTGCCGTTCAGAACAACGCGGGCATTGAAATCATCGTTGGCCGGCCGCACGTTAATCTGGACCGGTGCAGTCGGCAACGCCTCCCCATTCGCGTTGGTCGCTACTACCTCCAGTTGATGCAGTCCCAATGGCGCGTTGCTCCAGACCAATGACCACGGTGCCTGGCCCACGCTCCCGAACAGCACGCCGTCAGCATAAAAACCGGCCTGAACCACCACCTCGGTCGATCCCGTTGTCACCAGAGTGACAGGGATGTCCAGTGGCATGCTGAATTGTGCTCCATCCTGGGGCGCGCCTATTGACAGTGTGGATAACCGCACCCGCAGCGTGAAAGGGCCCGTCGCGCAGGCCCAGCGCCCAGGTTGGCCCGAACTCTGCGTGGCGATCGCGTAGGAGTGCCCCGCCACAACAGAGAATTGTAGCCTGGGTGCTCCTTGCTCATCCAGTGTGCTGGCCACGCGCACCAGATTGGTGAGGGAGTCGCCGGAATAAACATCCAGGAGTCGCCGGTTGCACTGGTTTACCACCGCAAAGGCATGGAGACTCACGGTCACATACCCCGAGGCCGGTGCCGTCCAACTCCACCACACGGAAGCATACCCAGGTCCGAACCCCGGCGCGGGTTCTCCCGTTTCGCTGGTGGCGAATTCATTCGAGTTTGTCAAGAGCACATCCTCGCCGCTGATGGCCTCCCGGTTGGCGAAATCGTCGTTGCCCGGACGCACCACGACACTCGCGGTTTCCGAAACGCTCTGAGCCCCCGCGTCGTCAACCGCTACCGCCATCAAAATGTATCGCCCGGCCAGCAGATTCGAGCATTGGAGTTGGAACGGCCTCTTCTCAGCGCTGCCCAGCAACGCACCATTGGCAAGAAAATCCACTTGCACGACCGCGCCGTCCGCATCCGTTGCCTGTGCGGCACACAAGAGCGGCCCGTCTGCCGAAAGGACCGCCCCGTTCGCCGGCGACGTCAGCCGCACGGTGGGCGGCAGCGTGCGGTTGGCGGCGCCGCGGAAAGCCGCCACAATCGGCGCGGTGACGTTCAACACCCGGGCATTATCTGCCGGAAAAGGCTGCCCCACCGGGACCCCGGCGCTCGTCCCCTGAAACACAATTCCCGGGTTGGAGAAGAACGGCAGCCGTTGTCCCGAGAACGCCTCCACCGTCGAGTAAGACACCCCGTCGGTCCCATGGAAAGAATACCCGTATGCATACGGAAACGCGCCCACGCTGTCCGCATAAGGCCGCTCCAACTGGCAGCCAAAATTGAAACTCAGCGTCACCGGCAGGTAATACCCCCCGGTGAGAAAAGGCCGCCGAATCACGCTGAACGCGTTTGCCGCCGATGGACCCTGCAATCCGTAAAACCACAAATCGTCCCCGGTCTCGGTCACCAAGCAGACCAGGTCCGCTCCCAGCTGAACGCGCAGTGCGTGAACCTCGTCCATGAAGCCGTCGTTGGTCCCCCGCAACCGGTCCAAATCCTTGGCTACACTTCCCGACTCCTGGTAGGCAATTTCAGAAAGACCCACCAAACGAATGCGGGCGTTGACCAGACTGTTTTGCAGAACACTGTTTGCCTCCACGACGGCTTGCCGCACCTGCGACTGAATTGCCGCAGCACCCCCCGCACCGCCACTTGCCGCTGGTGTATAGACCACCAGCAGATCCACCACCGAAACCTCACTTGCCGCCTGCGCGCCACTGGTGCTCACCCTCAACAACGCAGCCAGCAGAACAGTTAGCGCCAGCACCACCCAGCAGCGCCCCACAACTGGTGTTCGTTCAATCCCCAAACAACCCGATGCGGCGGAGTTGCCACCCTCGTAATCTGCTTCCTCAGAGCCGTTCATAACTGTTTCTAACTAGAGCATATCAAAGCCGCCAGATGGCATCATGTCAACCAAAACCGCGACACCAAGACGGCGGCTCGTTTGACCGCCCCCGTCATCGCTCCGTTCGCTCGCCGGCAGGCAGCGGTCGTGCCAGCCCTGCCGCAGGCGCAACACAGGGCTGTCACGCCCGCTGCTGATCTGCCGTCGAGCTGCCACTTCGCTCCGGACAAAGACAAAGTTAGAATCACGACTCCTTCGGGCCGTCGGGTGTCGTGGGTAATTCTACGCGTCCAGCGCTGCCCGCGTCCCTACCGCCCTGAAAATGCTCTCTCAATAAAAAGTGTGAGAGAGCATTTTCAGGTCGGTAGGGCCGCTAGGCGTTGGCAGTTGCTGGTCGGCGTTCGTTGGCAGCGGTTCCAGTGTCGGGTTGCTGCGTTCTATTTCCAGCGCGTCAGTTTGCCCGTGCAGTTCTGGCGTGCGTGCGGTTGTCCGTCCCAGTTTCGTCCTCGTCTCCCGTGGTGGCAGCCGCTCGTCTGGCGTTGGCTCGTTCTCTCCGGTTGGCAGCGTTAGCCTCTGCGTCTTCCCGTAGAATCTGTGCGAGTGTGGGCTTCCCTCATTGTATTTTCTCGCCATCGAGCAAAACGTCCGCATTTGTCAGGCTGAGAATACGAAAGGTAATCTGACCACCCCCAGGACCGAGCCGCAACAATCCGCTAACGTCGACAGGCACGTGGGTCCACGATTTTTCTCTACGCGCCCTAACCTCCTCGTTCGACCCCGACTTCCAATCCAGCCCTGCCGCGTCTGCGTTGATGAATTCAATGACGGCGATATTCGTTGTCACCCCAGCGGGAAGGCCAGTATCCAAGAACGTGGCGTCTTTGCCTGGTGACATGATGCCCAGTTCGATAACACGGTCGCCCCACCGAATTTGCGCCCAGTCGAGGTGATTTGTGGAGTCGTTCCGAAAGGTCAGGCTTCGCGTCGGATGCTGGGCGGGGCTGGGTGATGTGTTGCGAGAGCATGACGTCGCGAAGGCGAGGCCGAGTCCGACAAGTGCCATTTGTAACCAGCCGCACATTGCCCAACGACCACCATCAGCAGTGAGAGCCAGCCGTCGAGGGCGCACGAATTGCGACTGAGCTAAACGGCTGGCTCTCCTCCGCTGAATGGTGTGGTTATGCCGTCTCCTCATCTTTCGGCCATTCCCAATCGTCTCGTCGACCGATGTAATCGCCGTGCAGCCCCATCTCGCTCAACTGGGTTGGCATGGGCTTACCCTGATACGTCAGGCCGACTTCGCGGCAATCAATCCACCACGTAAGGGCAGCCAGCACGTCGTGGATTGCACCCTCACGCTCGTGTGACAGCATCTCGGCCAGAACCGCCCGCTGCTCCGGCGTCAGAGCGCGCACCAAGTCGTTGGTGTGACGAAAGGCGGGAGCTTTCGAGTAGATGCTCTCTTCCGTGACCAACCGCGCTCCGAGTGAAGGCGAGCGCTCGACCAATTGATCGATGATCTGCTTGTAAACCTCGACCGGCTTCATTGGAGTTGGGCTAGGCATAAACAAGTAATTAGACAGGTCTGTTTATCATCCCCATTTGGGATGATAGGCCAACGGACGCCTGCCGCAATACGCTGTCGCACATCACGAAGAACACTGTATGCCTCCCCAGTCTGCCGGTAAAGCCACTTCAAGGAATACATGGAGTCAGCTCGCTGCGCTCGAAGCAAAGTCAGTTCGCGCTCCACTCGCCCCTCGCGACCCACCTCGTTCCGCGCTCACAACCACGAAACGAAGCGCGCAACCGGCGTACGCGATACATCATCGAACGCTGGTCGCCGCGCGCGGGTGCTGTCGTTCGTGCCCGCCGGCTCCGCGCCGTTGCGGGCACCGGGCCGCGTCTCCCCTTATCGAACGTCCCTCTCCGCGGCCCTCTCACTGCCCTCGCGCGCGACGGAGGCCCCACCAGTTCGGAAGCGAGCAGCGCTGCCGGACCTCCTGGGTTGTCCGACGTCCTTCGCGCGCGAGGGCCAGCACCCGAAAGTTAGCGCTACGCGGAAATAGTACGATGCGCCGCTAACGCGGCCAAAGCGGCTCCGTAGCGCAACCGAGGCTCGCTGTGCAGGTGCTCCTTAGGGCCAGTCCGCCGGCCAGCACAGCTCGCCGAATGGCCACCTCGCGGACTCGGCGGCCAGCGCCACTCCGCCGCCAACAGCAACGTCAGCCGCCCCGCTTCCGGCGCCCAGGCCCGCGCCTGCACCAGGGGCGGATAGCGCGCCCTCGCGGCCCACGACACGAAGCCACTTGAAAGGAAGGCCGGGCAAGCGTCGCGCTTTTCACTCGGCTGGCGCTCGCAAGCTCGCTAGGCCGTGCTTCGCACCGTGAAAAGCGCGACCCTTGCCTCGGCCTCAAGGGCGCCTGACTCGCCGGCTTTTCACTTCGTTCCACTCCGCTACGCTCCGGTCGGCCCCGCGCTCCGGCGCACCCCCATCGCGCCGCCGAAGTAACCAGGAGCGGCGGCACTGCCCCCAAGCGCCGAGCGCGATGCCTCCCTCCGACTCCACTTCGCTACACTACGTGAAAACCGGCGAGCCAGGCGGTTTCCCCGGCCAGCGCATCACCGGGCCTAGCTCCGGAAACACTCGCTACTCGCCGGTGCGGCTCGCACCTCGCTGGCCTACGCTGCGGCCTAGTCATGCGCTGGCCCCCAATGCCAGTCTGGCCTCTGGTCGGGCAGGCCAACTCGTCCCTGCTCCCCTCCCTCCTCAGCCTGCCCGCCCAGAAGCCAGAGCAGCGCGGCCCCCGCGACCCAAACAATGCGCGCCAGACTGCCAGCCTCAGCTCAGCCCGGACTGACTCGGGCTGGACCAGCACGGCTGGTCCCGCTGAGGCTGGCAGACTGGCGCTTTGGAGAAAGTCAGTCGCGCCTCTGGCCGTCCGTGTTCCGCGCTGGGCCTTACGGCTTGCCCTGTTGCCCTTCAAGCCACGGCCCTGCGCTACACACTCTCGGCCAGAAGTGCGAAGAGCGCGGCCCCCGATACGACCGGCACCCGTCCATCGAGCCGAACGGTGAAGACACCGATCGTCTCGCTGGACCGGCGCCTATTGGGAAGTGCGACCCGCACCGCCCGCCTGCTGCAAAGCCAGCAGGCCGGCGCAAGACCTCGCGTCCCTGGTTCGCAGGTAACCAAACCGCGCGCGCCAGATCGACTTCGCTTCGTTCGGAGCTGTCATGAAGGATGCAAACCGGGCAGAGGCACAACGTGCCGTTATATACAGTGCAGCACCAACGCACCGGCACCCGCTGACGCAGGACCCCCGGTTGCGGCTGCACTGTACATAACGCCCGTTGTGCCCTTAGCCCTGTCGGGCCTGTCACGGTGACTGCTCGGCTGCTCCCCGCGCCCCAAGGCCAGCCGGCAGCCACCGCGCCAGTCCCTCCTGCATCCTTCACGCCAGCCCCTCACTCCGCTGCTTTGATCAGTCAGGCGCGCGCGGAGGGAAGGCGGCAGGGGAGCCGTCGCCCGAGTCGAGCCGGACGGCCACAACACCGGGCGACTCAGTTGGGTGGCCGTCCGGCTTAGATCCGGGGAGGGCAGGTCAGTTGGTCTTCAGATGTTTTTCCCGCTTGTGCTCTCTCTGCTGCACGGCGGTCCAGTCTTTTCGCCCTCACCAGCCCGCTTCCTCATCAGGGGGCCCAAAGGCGGTGCCCTCCGTAGATTCCTCCCGCCTGCCGCCCTGATGCGCGGGCTTCCAACGGTGAAGGGCGAAAAGACCGGACCGAGCAGCAGAGCACAAAAAAACATCATGAAAACCAAATCAAATAAATCTCAGAGTTCAGAGCTCAAGAGCCGTCCCGAGCAGCTTAGCACAGATAAAAACACAGCAGCGCAGACGGAGGCTGCCGCCAAGAAGGAAACGCGGATTCTCCCGTATGTGAACTTCCAGCAGCGCGACGAGAATCGCGCACTCTCTACCGACAGCGTTCTGGACTTGGTCCGCAAGTGGTTGCCCGAGGTGTACGGCCTCGCCGAGGTTGTCGGCAAGTGGGTTTGGGTGGCGTTCCCCGAGCAGCCCGCCGAGACCGTGCGCGGCCAACTCTCGCAGTTTGGCTTCCATTGGAATAATTCCCGCAAGTGTTGGCAGCACCCGTGCGGCCAGTTCCGCACCGAAGGTTCCGGCGAAGATCCCCGCCAGCGCTACGGCAGCCGCTTCGCAGCCGACCAAGTCGCCGCCTGATTCACCTAGGGCGCGGCCCCTCGCGGGTCGCGCCCGCTTACCTCCTTCCTATGTTTCTCCCTCCTGAATCAGCCGCCCGCAAATGGGATTCCGAAATCACCAAAGCCCGCCAGCATGACACTTGGCTGGCGTTCGAGACCGACATCCACCAAAGCCCCACGCTTCGCGCCCGGGTCGCCCGTGCTCTCGACCGCTACGGACTGGGGACCAGCGACATTGTCGTTGATGAGTCCCTCGACTACCTCATCCACAAAGAGCTTGGCCAGTCCGCCCGCTACTTCAACCACGCCGGCAAGGCCCAGTTCAACCAGCAGCAAATCACCCATGCCGTCCTCAGCTTTATGCACGTCAAGAAGCAGCAACGCTACCTCGCCGACTGCCCCATTGACGACGACGCCGCCGACCACGACGACGAGACCCCCGGCACCATCCGCGCCAGCCACCTGGCCGACACCAGCCGAATCGCTCCCGACGAATACGCCGCCCGCCGCGACGCTGTCCGCGCCATCCGCTCAATGGTCCCTGATAGCGACATGGAGCTTTACGACCTCTGGCTTGCCGTCCGCGAGAATGGCCAGCGCGGCGAGCCTGGCACCTTGCACCACCTCCGCGCCTACGCGCACCGTCAGGGCATCGCGTTGAGTACGGTTTACTTCCGCATGAAGCACCTGGCCGACGCCATCCAGCGGCATCCGTGGTTTGACGAGATCACCGGCCACTTCCGGCCGCTACGCCGGGCAGCGTAGCCCGCGGCTCCAAGGCCACCCGCTAGGCGGGTGGCCGAGCCAGAACGGCAACGCCGCACCGCCAACCGCCGACGGTTGGCGCTGTTCCCAAAACGCTGGGGACTCGCGCCGTCCCCAGGCCCCTGCGCCAAAGGATGTACCTCTGGACTCCTTACCCGCTGCGCTGGCTTTTACGCTTCGCGCCCCTTTCCGTGCGACGGAAAGGCGGATTAGCCTCGCTTCGGTCGCGAGGTGTACGAGGTTCGCTCGCCAGCATCCCCGGCCTGGCGAAACCGTCTATGCCGCCACCGTACCCGGTTGCTGACAATGGTGCCTCACGCGCCGGGCGGTCGCGCCCGGTGACGCCTCCAAACAGACCAGCAAGTGTGGCACTCGAAGGAGCGGCAAATCCGCGGCGCCTTCCCAGGTGCCGGGAGACCACGAGAAACGCCCCAGGATTGCATGGCGCATCCTCTCCGTTGGGGCCGCGGCGACGTTGTTGTTGGAGTGTTCATAGTCTTGTTTCAGTCATCTTTGCCCTTCACCGCGCGGCTTGGGTGCGGGGGCCGGGACAAGTGGTGCCCTCTTCCAAGTAACTTCTACGCCGCCTGCTTCAGTTCAACCATTTCATAGCCCAATTCCGCGGCTTGTTTGCGCAGGCGTCCGACCCGATACCGCCGGAATTTCTCCTCATAAGCAACGCGGTCCACGTCGATATACTCCTCTCGGTACTTGAGTAGATGGTAGAGGATCGTGGCCAGCTTGCGCGCGGTGGCCGTGTTCGCTGCCGCCGGCCCCATCCGCGCCTTCATCCGCCGATGGAAAACTCCCAGCCAGGTGTCCGTCCGCCCCAGCGTCGGCGCCAGCGTCCGCAACAGAATCGCCACCCGATTAACCACTCGTGCCGTCCGGCTGCTCAGCACCTTGCCCCCGCTAATCTTATTGCCGGGACACAGCCCCAGCCACGCGCAAAACGCCTTGGCATTGGGCCAGCGACTCATGTCCACTCCAATCTCGGAGATGATGATCAACACACTCAGCACGTTGAACCCCACGATCCGTGTCAAATCCACCCCACATACCTGCTGCAGTTGCGTGCTCAAATCCACCTGGAGGGCATTGCCGCGAGGTTGCTTGCGGCGGCGTTTTTTGCCGGTGTCCGGACTGGCGACGGGATTTTTGGGGCGCTCCGTTTCCGTGAGCGTCGAGGGATTGGGTGTCACCTGAGCCAAGGTTTTCTGAGTCGCTGCATCGCACTCAGCGATTTGCCGCCACAACGCCCGGTAACTCTCCAGCGCCTGCTGCAGCACGAACAAATGCTCCTCTCGCCAATCCCCTTTGAGCGCCGCTTCCATCTCCGCCACCGTGCTCTTGCTGCACCGTGCATGCCGCAGCTTGACCAACTCCTTCGGGTCACGCTCCCCGGCCAAAATCGCATCCAGGATCGCCAGCCCCGTCTCCCCATCCAGGTCGCTCACCACGTGATGCAGGTGAATGTTCATCTGATCCAATGCCCGCTGCATGTGCTGCACCTGCTGGCCGCACGCCGCGATCAGATTTCTCCGATGCCGCAGATACGTCCGCAACACGCAAATGTCATCGGCCGGCCGAAACGACCCGCTCAACAACCCGTAGCTGTGCATCTGCTGCAGCCACTGGCAATCCAGGATGTCCGTCTTGCGCCCCGGCACCCGCTTCAAATGCCGCGCATTGACCAACACCGCCTCCAGCCCCGCCCGCTCCAGCTTCTGAAACAGCGGGATCCAGTACACCCCGGTGGACTCCATCGCCACCGTCTTGACCCCGCAGGCCTGCAACCACTCGACCAATTGATCCAGGTCCCCGGTGAAAGCCTTGTACTGCCGCACCGGCGATTCTCCCGCCGGCACCGCGTCCTCGGGAACGCAGACGCTGTGCTCGGTCGCTCCCACATCGATGCCGGCGGCATGCGGATGCACCTTCGGCAAATTGTGGGCGGGACGGATGGCCTTAACGGCGCGACGCGATTGGGCTGCTTGCTTGGCTTTCATGGGCTCGATCAATATGTTCACAGGTTAAACTGGCCCACACCGGTCGGCCTTCGGGGCTTACAAGTTGCACTCTTCCAAACGGGATAGCGGCTGTTCCCGGAACCACCCGCAACCGCCTCGCCAATGTTCTCATCGCCACCCAAAGGAACCATGCTGAAGAACGGGCTCTTCGCGCACCACTGAGGGAACGATCTTAGCTTCCGCCAGCACAGGCACCCGCCAACCTACCACGGCGCCAGACTCTCCAAAGTTACTTTCTTCTTCCGACACCATCGGTGTCTGAGGAGCTGAAGACCACTCCCACTGGCCGCCCGCACGTCGCCGCGCTCTTCGGTGAAAGGGCAAAGAAGCCCGAAACAAATAAAAATATGAACACTACACAAAACAACATCGCCGCTCCCTCCGTCACCATCGCTCCCCGCAATCCAGCTCGGGGCGTCCTCACCTTCGTGGTCACCCTTACCACCTTCAAGGACACCCGCTCCTACCCCTGCCGCTCCCTGGAGAGTGCCACCAAGCTGGTCGAGCGCTTCATCGCCGGCGTCACCAAATCCGCCCGCCCGGCCACGCAGCCCGAAGCCACCCCGGCACCCCTCGCCCAGCCGGTGGCCGCATAGGTCAGATATCCCCAGCCCGGCTGGGGATTTTTTTCGCTCGCGAACAGAACCAACCCCAAAACCGCTCACTCCCGCTGCAAGCCTCACGCCGTCACAGGCCTTGCGGTTGCCAAGGCCAGCGCCGTCATTCGGCCTGCGGCTCCGTTCGCTCCCCCTCCCAACCCCCCAAAGCGCCGGCCATGCTATGGCCTCGCCCCCCTGCCGTCCCCCAGGGGGGCTGCGCCAGACTTGCGCTCCCCTCACCACGCGCCCACCATGCCAGGCAGAATGACGGCAACGAAACGAGCTCTCCTGGCCTGCGCCTGTCTGCTGGCCGCAGTCGGGCTCCTTGTTTTGATCTGCGACCTGTTCCAAATGGCCTCATCAAATCCCGGCCTCACCGACATCGCCGGCGTAGTCGACGGTTCCGTCGTCGAATGGCCCACGGGAGAGCGACCTGTCTGGGCCCTTGTTCCGGCATATGCGTATGGTTTGGCGTTTTTGGTGATGGCCTGCGCTGTCCTGTACGTCCATCGCCGCATCGGCACCCCCTATTCCAGCCGCGCCCGGGGCGGCGCGGAGTAGGCGGTCCCTCACAACCCGCGCAACTTGCGTTGCGTCACCATGCGCGACTTCGTCGCGACCCAATACCGCCTCAATCCCCCTCCTAAAACGCGATATAGGGCGTCGGCGGCTGGGTGGCTACCAACATAGCCACCCCCTCAACCGACCCCTCGAAACCCCTTGTTTTGCAAGGGTCGAAAACGCCTTAACTTTCGACACGCCACCCCAGATAACCTCACCCACCCAGCGAGACACACACACGGGCAGAAAAGGCCGTGTGGGTCTGTCTCGGCCCCCGACAGGCCTCAGGCAAAAGCAGTGCACAATCACGGTCTCCCCCGTTTCACCCTACTCTTGCCCTACTTTTGCCCAACCATCGGCACGAGACCCGAATTGCCCACAAACACCGCCCCCATAGTCACTTGCTTCGCTTCGCGCCGGTGCGCCGCCCAGGCCCGCTGGTTCGCCCGATGCCGAGCCCTGGCACAGGCATGACAGAACCGTCGCCGCGGCTCCATCGGACGCCCACAAATCGGGCAGGGGCGTTCATCCGCATAGGGCAGCTTGGCGGCCACGCGGTATTGGCGGACTGCCTCCTCGAATCCCTGGCGGTAAACCGGGTTGTAGATACTGCGGGCCATCGGCATCACGCAACCCTCGAAATATCGGCACCGCTGGCCAGCAACCGCCAGGGTGCAGCTCGGTTTCGGGCAACACCGTCGAATCTGCAGGTCGCCGTCGAAAATGGCCCCCAGGCACCCGCCACGATCCCGGCGCCAGTTGGCGCAGTGCGCCTGCGCAACCTGCAACAGCGTCATAATCCCCTCCCAGGAATTTCGGTCCCTTCCCGGTTCACCGAACTCTTGCCGAACCCTTGCCCACCCGGCGTCTCGCCCATCGGCTCCGAGCTAACACTGGC
>SESF01002322.1_pt1 | contig 25684 bp, 20 predicted proteins | sample 3171521 | NCBI WGS metagenome assembly SESF01 (sample SAMN10866945, study PRJNA518727) | freshwater metagenome | biome: subpolar coniferous forest; feature: holomictic lake; material: water; isolation source: holomictic Lake 227, 6 m and 8 m depth | place: Canada: near Kenora, Ontario | collected...
TTTTGCCCAGGGCCAGGACGCCGGATCATTTCCCCAAGGAGATCGCCCCCGGCGGCTATGACGAGCCTCGGGGCTACAGGCAACTCAGCCGCCTGCCGCCCGCTTCCTCGCCTCCGAAAGGCTCGCGAAGGCCCGCTTTAGACCCTCAGGCTCGCGCGGTGCCTGCCACTCGGGAATCGCTCCGATCTCGATATCCACCGAACCCATCCAGCCTGCGGCCTGCAGGATGGAGAAGATGCCAGTCCAGTCGCTGTCGCCCTCCCCCGCCAGGACCTCGCGCCCAAAATGGACGCTTCCCTGCAATCCATGGCGGCCCAGGAGCTCCCCATCGATATGCGCGTCCTTCGCGTGGATGTGGAGGATGCGGGGTAACCAGGAGGCCAGCTGGGCGAGGGGCTCCGCGAGGGCCATGACCTGGTGGGCAGGTTCCCACTCAAGCCCGAGGGGCGCGCCGGGCAGGGCAGCGAAGATCAGCTGCCAGGCATCTGGATTGATTGCGATGTTCCAGCGCCCCGTCTTCCAGGTATCGGAAAAGCGGCAGTTTTCGAGGGCGAGGGAGATGCCGCACCGCGATGCGCGATCGCAGAGTTTCCCGAAGGCCGCCGTGAAGGCTGGAAGGGAATCAGGCACCGATGTTCCGGGCAGCCTTCCGGCGAAGCAGGAAACAAGAGCTGCGCCGAAAGCGGGAGCGGCTTCAATGAGGGCCTCGATGGAGCGCAGGGTCTCTGCCCCCGCTTCGTCATCGGCCAAAGGATTTCCGTAGACCCCGAGGGCGCTGAGGTGGCAGCAGCTTCCGTCCAGGGCTGCGTGCATGTCTTCGGCAAGCTGACCGAGGTCGCGACCAGAAGTGCTGGCCCACCAGGAAAGCTGAAGGCTCTCAAAGCCGCAGGCTGCCAGATCCCGGGCCGTGGCAGCCGCCTCACCCGCGCCGTTTACGAGGGCACCGAGGCGGATGGATTGAGTGGCCGCTCTGGCAGCACGAGATTCGGGCGCAGCCCCAGTACGCGGGTGGGCGCCCGCGCGTGGGTGGGCGGCTGCCTGCGCGGGCTCGCCTGTCTGCGCGGGCGCCACCGGGACCGCCCGCGCCCTCCCCTCCTCCCGGCCCAGGGCCAGGCGGGCGCAGTCATCCACAAGTCGCTGCACGGCCAGGCCGCGCCCGAAGTCCAGCCTCTCGCCGGGCAGGGGATCGGGAGCGCCTGAAGCAAGGGCGACAAATCGCTCATAACTAGTAGGGATCGGCCCTGCAGCAAACTCGGCGCTGCCGTCGGCCATCTCGATTGCGCCGTCGGCCATCTCGAATGCGCCGCCGGCAATCCCGACTGCGCCGCCGGCAATCCCGACTGCGCCGCGGGCCCCAATGATGCGGAGCGAACGCTTCGACAGACTGAAATCCAGTTCGATGGACGCCGTCTCGCCGCGGAGGGAAACCGCAAAGCGGTCCTCCTGGCCAGGCGCCCTATAGTTGGCCGAAACCGACACGGGGACCGAAGCAGCTTCCAGCAAGGCTTCGAAGGATTCCCAGGCGGGTCTGAAGTCCCCAGGGCCGTCTGCCCCCCCTCCGCCGGCTTCTACTCCCGTCTCGAAGCGCCGCCCCAGGCAGGCGACGACCAGGGGTGGCGCGGAGCTGGCCTCAAGGAGAAAAAGGGCAGCATCCAGAAGATGCGAACCGAGGTCCCCGAGGGCACCGAAGGTCGAGCGCTCCTCGTCCAGGCGCCAGGCCAGCCGCGGTGTCGTTCGCCAGTCTCCCCAGGACCCGTCGGCCAGCCATGCCTGCCCGTAGCTGAAGGAAGCCGACCTGAGTTGCCCGATCCGCCCCTCGGACAGGAGACGGGAAGCCAGGGACAAAAGGCCCCCATTCCGCTTCGAGAAGTTCACAATTGTCGGGACTCCTGCCTCGCGTGCGGCGGCGGCCATCGCATGGGCTTCCGGCAGCGTGCGCGCGAGGGGCTTTTCACAGAAGACCGGTAGTCCCTGCGCGAGGGCGGCAAGGACAGGCTCGAGGCGCCAGCAATCGGCCGAGGCCACCGAGACTGCGTCGATTTTGCCCGAAGCCAGCATGGCCTCGGGGCTGTCGAAATATGCCGACAGGCCCTGTCTTGCGGCAAAGCTGGCCGCGTCATCAATATGCCGGTCAGAGCAGGCAAGCACCGAAGCGCCAGGAATGCGCGCAAAGCGCGAGACATGGTAGGCGGCCATGGCCCCTGTGCCGACAATGCCAATTCGTATCATGGGTCTCCTCGGGGCGCAGCCGTGGTTCCGCGCACGACAAAGTCCGTCTCCAGCCAGCGCTGCACCGGACCGCTTTCCTTGCCCTCCACGAGGTCGGCCAGGAGCTGTGCGCCAAGCTGCCCTGACATGGAGATGGGATTGTCGACGGTGGAGAGGGCGGGCACCATATCCTTTGCGGGATAGAGGTTGTCATAGCCGATGACGCTCAGCTCGTCCGGGACCGACAGAGCATGTTCCGTGCACCAGGTCATCACCCCGAGGGCAGCCCGGTCCGAGCTTGTCACGATGACACTGGGCCGGTGGGCGCCTTCGAGCAGCCTTCCTGCGCCCCTATAGCCGGAGCCCCGCGAAAAATCCCCGTCAATTACCCGGGATTCCACAGCAAACTCATCCACGAGACCCTCGAAGGCCGCAAGCCGGTCCACGGCGTTCCGGTAGCGCCTGTCGCCGGTGATATAGCCGAAACGCCGGTGGCCCAGGTTCCAGACATGGGAAAAGGCCTTGCGCATTCCGCTCAGGGGACGCGAATCCACGGAGCTCAGGCCCTCATGGTAGTTGTCGATGAGGACAAAGGGCAGGCCCGCCTCGCGAAGCTCGAGGAAGGGCTCGTAGTCAGCGGGAGTGACGGCGAACAGGAGCCCGTCCACCGTCCTCGAGCGGACGAGGGCAAAGTAATCCTTGATGGGCCTCGAGACCTTGTTGAGTACGATGGTCAATGAATATCCGCGGGCCTCGGCGCCGATCACCGCTCCGTCAAGGAGGGCTGGAAAATAGGGGCGGGAAAAGGGAGGAAACGATTCGTAGGTAGGAACGACAAAGCCTATCGAAAAGGTCCGGTTCCGCGCAAACAAGGCTGCCTGCCGCGAGGGCACATAGCCAAGCTCGCGGGCAGCCTCCCGGACTTTTTCCTTGACTGGGTCGGTGATGAGGCGGGAATCGTTCAAGGCGCGGGAGACAGTGGATTCCGCGACGCCGGCGAGTTTCGCGACCTGGGCTCTCGTTGCCTTTGCGATAATCGGCCTCCCGGACGATGCTACTCCGGATCGCCCCCCAAGCAAACGGGCGCGTTACCCGCCGTGATTTACCAATCGAGCGCCGCGATTGACTGCCCGTGCCCGGCTGCTCCCCCGGGCCAGGAATTCCCTGTATCAAGATTCACACCAAGCTAAAGTGGCTGCCGAACAACGTGAAGACAAGCCTGAGTCCCTGAAAAAATCAGCGACAGGACTATGCGGCAATCACCCGACCGTCGCTACGCAATGCAGCGCCTGGTACCAGTCTGTATCGAAAAGAGAGGTCCTTTCACAATGCGGTGACATCATGGAAGAACCTCTGCAATCCGCTTGACTATTTTGCAGCGATGACGCCCCGAAGCCATTCCACACTCTTCGCGATATTTTCATCGCTTCCGCTGCATTCAATCGAAACATCCCCATCCCAACCGGTTTGTTTCCAGTAATTGAAGCAGTTACGGATGTTGTCCGCATTTACTCCCTGTCCAACGAAAACCTGCGAAGTGGCAATGCCGGTAGCTTCTCCGCGGAGGGCGGCAGCGAGACCGGCGTCGACGTCCTTGATATGTGAGGAAGCGACATATTTCCCGAGTTGTTTCAGGTATTCCAGCGGGTTGTGCCCTTGAATAAAAGCATTGCCGGTATCAAAGTTCACACGCAGGTATTCGCTTTCAAAATGCTTCATCAATTTCAGCATGAAATCAGGATCACCCGTGTATGGACCGTGAGGCTCCACGCAGACGACGACTTTGTAGTCTTCTGCCCACTTCAGAATTTCCGTGTAGTTCATAATTGCTATTTTCAATACCTCATCTTTGGGCATGTCCAGCTTTTTGCCTGAATCGGTGCTGTCGACCTTGGGGCAGTTCAGATCGTGGGCAAAACGGATGGTCTGGCAGCAGTACTGCACTCCGTAGAAACTTCCCTGCGGACCCATCATGGGAAAAGAGCCGTCGATCATGGATATGCGCACACCTTTTTTTTCGCAAAGCCGCCGGATTTCCATGGGGTTTTGCTGGGTGGAAAGGCTGGGCTCATAACCCATCGCACTGATGAAATACTGGCCATGAATCATCCCTGCCTCGATGTGCTCGAGTTTGTGCAGGACAGCCGAGTCAAGCGCGGCTTCAAAACTACCTGAACGTTCCCTCCAATTATCCGCGTGCATGCCTAGATGAATTGCCATGACTTTCCTCCCTAAATCAAGAAAGCTTGCCACCTTGAAAGGCGGCTTTGTGATTTTGTCGACCGAAACCCCTTGCCTTCGCTCGGAGGGTGCGATCGTCAAGCCTGCCCTGAAACCGGACTGTACCCTCAATCTCACGAGACAATTTTCCCGAGGCTGGCGCTATCGGAAGCGCAGATTCCCTCTCAGCAAGAAATGCTCCCAACCCGCTTTCGCGCGAGGTGAAGAGCGTACCGTATCGAACTTGCTATACCCCGCAGGCTTCCAGGTACTTCTTGCTCTTCTGCAGGGTCTCGGCGCTCCCTACGATCTCAAGCGTGGACGAAGCGATGTTGGCGCCCTTCAGGGCCGCGCAGACACCCTTGATGTCGATGACACCGTCCCCGATCGCGATGGTCGAGAAACCACAGCCGAATTGTGTGCCGCGCTTGGGTATCCATTCAGCGCTGAGATCCTTCCAATGTACATGGTGGATCTTGTCCTTGAAGACCCGTGCCATCTCCACTGGATCGGTTCCCCCAAGCCAGGAATTCCCCGTGTCGAGGTTGACTCCCAGCGAAGCAGGGTTGCCGAGCATCGCGAAGAGGTCCTTGAGTCCCTGAATGGAATCGGTGACGGGACCGTGCGGCTCGAGAAGAATGCGCACTCCATAATCAGTGGCCATCTTTACCGGTGTGTACAGCTTTTCGGCGCAGATGAATATTCGCTGATCGTAGGTCAGTTTTTCTGCCCACTCGGACCTTGGATCGGTCTCGGTCGTGACGACATCCTTGATCCCGATCGCGGCGGCGAAGTGGACTGCCTTCATGATTTCGGCGGTTCCCAATTTACCAGGATTGCTGGGTTCGAGGAGAGCTGCGTGGGCACAGATGGTCGTAGGCGTGATGCCGTACTTGGCAAAGAGCCTTTTAATTTCAAAGGGGTTTTCGTCGAGGCTGACCGTCGGGGAGAAACCCGCCGATCCCAGCATGCTGCCGCCCGAATTCACATCGGTGATGTCGGCGCAGTCAAAACCCATTTCCTTGGCGCATTGAAGCTGTCGTTCGACGCTCTGGAATGCCTCGATCAACAGGAATACTCCGATTTTCATGACAACTCCTCTGGTTATTCCGGCTCGGTATTCTTGGTTTCCTGGTGAAAAAGGCGGACTTGCCGGACGGCAAGTCCGCCATCGGGAGAAACCAGGAATCAATGGCTCTTGAGGTATGCCTCGACCTTGGCATCAAAGTCGGAGAACATCTTCTTGTTGGCCACGTAGTTCTTCTCGTAGGTGGCGAGATCCCAGGCAAACAGCTTCTGCGAGCGTCCATACATGTAGGTTGCGGTGTCCCAAGGAATGGCCTTGCCGAGATTGGCCTTGGTCAGCACGTCGAAGGGCATGATCTGGAGGTATTTCTCGAACTTCTGGCCGTTGAAATACCGCACCATCTGCTGGATGCAGAGGTCAGCGTTGAGGGAGGGCGGATTGGGAGAGGTTGCCGCCATCTTGCCTTCCTTTATCCAGTCCCAGGCATCTTCCTTTCCATTGCAGGAAACGATGACCTTGCCCTTGATGTTCTGCTCTTCGAAGACCTGGATGATGCCGCGGACGGTCTCCTCGTTGGCACCGAAAATCACGTCGAAAGGCGTGCCCGAGGCGATCAGGTCTTCGGTGATGGGCACCGCCAGGGTGCTCTGCCATTCGGCGCTCTTGAGGAGCTTGACCTGGCCCATCTTGGCTTCGTCAAAAGCGAGCTGGAAGCCGACGAGTTCGCCTTCCGCGGGACCCTGGCCGAGGAAGCCGGGGATGTTGACAGCCTTGGCCTTGGGATAGTTCTTGGTCACCCATTGGCCGATCCTGTATCCCATGATGACGAAATTATCGGTCACGTGCCCGGTGAGATCGGTGCCAGGCAAAAGAGCCGGCTTGCCGGCGATGAAGAATATGGGAACCTTCGCGTCATTGGCGGCCTTGATCGTCGCCGCGCTGCCTTCGGCACCCGCGGTGATGACCGCGATCGCATCGACGCCTTTGGCGATGAGGTCCTGCACATTGGCAAGTTCTTTTTCGGGCTTGTAGTCCGAGTTGACTTCGGTCACCTGCATGCCATAGGACTTCGCGACGGCGACCAGGACCTTGCCGAACTGGGCATAGTAGTCGTCCGGACCGGCGTTCACGAAGCCGATCTTCTTGCCTTTTTCCTTGCCCTGCGCGCTAACGGCCGTCGCGACCGAAAACAGCATGACGAACAACATCACAATAGTTGCGACTCTCTTCATTGGACATTCTCCTCCTCGAGGGTTGGCTGCCACAAATGGAAGCCCGAAATGACGCCGCAATGTCTGCCTGTCAATTGCCCGGCAACCTCCTCATTTCCGGAAATCCTTTCCCCGGCGGACTTCCGGAGTCCACCGGAGCGGAGCTTGTCATGTCTTTGCGGCCCTGGGCTCCGTAGGCCTGATCCTTACCACCGTCGTTCTTTGGCTGCTGTAGTAACTCAGCAATACGGCCAGGATGATGAGCACCCCCCTGAGGACGTATTGCCAGTGCGGAAAGACGCCAAGGATGTTGAGGGCGTTGGAAAGGCATCCGAGCAGGAGGATGCCGATGAAAGTACCCCAGACGTTGCCCTTGCCGCCGCTCAGGGCAGTGCCTCCGACGACGACTGCCGCGATGACCTCGATTTCCTTGCCCTCGCCCATCAGGGGATTGCCCGTACCCATCCTCGACAGCGAGGCCATCGTCGCGATGGCCACGAAGATGCCGTTCAATGCGTAGAGCACCAGCTTGAAGTTCTTGACGTTGATGCCAGCGAGATAGGCGGCATTCTCGTTGCCTCCGACCGCATAGACCGACCTGCCGAATTTCGTGTACTTGAGCACGAGCCAGACGATGACCGAGAGGAGGATCAGGACGATGACAGGCATACCCAGGCGAAAATCATCGGTTATGTTCAGATAGGTCTTTCCCAGGAATCCGAATTTCCCCCCCACGGTGATCTCCCTGCCGTTGGTGATCAGGTAGGTGAAACCCTTGTACATGCTCATGAAACCCAGCGAGACAATGAAGGGCTCCAGCTTCGTCCGGGAGATGATCAATCCCATGAGAACCTGAAAGACCACAGCCAGCGCCAGGCCGAAGAGCACGACTGCCCAGTCGTCCAGACCGACGTTCTTCATCATGTAGGCCATCGCGGTGCCAAGAAAACACACCATCTGGCCAACCGAGAGGTCGATCCCTCCCGATACCATCACCAATGTCATACTGATGGCCATCATCCCGGTGATGGATATTTGCATGAGCACATTGGAGATGTTCATGGGCTTGATGAAGGCCACCTTGGTGATATCCCCACCCCGCACGAACAGGAGCTCGACGAGAAAGACAGCCATTATCGTGGTCAACAACACGAGCAACATGGGCCCGTTCTCGCTCCGCAGGAACTTCCTTGGTTTCATCTCGCCTCACTCCCGATAGCATGCTTCAGAATCGTCTCCTCGGTGACACCCTCGCGATCGACCTGCGCAGCCACCGTCCCGCCGCGCATGACGACCACCCTGTCGCTCATCGCGATGAGCTCCGGCATGTCCGAAGAAATCATGATTATCGATTTTTCCTTTTCGAGGAGCCCGATCATGATCTTGTAAATCTCCTCCTTCGCCCCGACGTCGATGCCCCGCGTGGGTTCATCGAATATGAAAATATCCGCATTGGTAGCGAACCACTTCGCCAGCACAACCTTTTGCTGGTTGCCCCCGGAAAGGAGGACGGCGAGCTGGAACACGCTGGGAGTCATGATATTCAGCGACTGGACATAGTGCTCGGATACTTTTACGTCCTGGGAAGGCAGGGCAAGGGGCGTCCGCGTCTGGACATAACTCACGATGGGGATGTTCTTGGCGATCGTGTGCTTCAGGAACAATCCGGTCGCCTGTCGGTCCTCGGTTATGAAACAGAGCTTGTGGTGTATCGCCGAAAGCGGCGACTTCAGGTTCACGACCCTGCCCTTGATCAGTATCTCGCCAGTATCGGCTTTCTTCACTCCGAAAAGAAGTTCGGCCAGCTCGGTCCGCCCGGAACCCACCATCCCCGAAATACCCAGGATCTCCCCCTTGCGGAGCGTCAGCGAAACGTTGTTGACTCCATTTCCGCAAAGATTCCTGGCTTCGAACACCACTTCGCCGATGGGCATCCGTGGCCTCTGGTAAAACAACGAGACGTCCCGTCCCACCATATCGTGTATGAGTTGCTGCTCGGTCAGCTCCCCGATAGGGTAGGTCTTGACCTTCTTTCCGTCCCTGATGACCGTCACCCTATTGGCAAGGTGGAAAACCTCTTCTATGTGATGGGAGATGTAGATGATGCTCAGTCCGTTCTGTACCAGCTTCTTGATCACCTCGAAGAGGTGAGTGATTTCCGTCTGGCTGAAGGAGGCGGTTGGTTCGTCGAGTATGATGACCTTTGATTCCTGGACGAGGGCCTTGCAAATCTCGACGATCTTCTGGGAACCGCTGCCAAGTTCCCCGACGATATCGAAGGGCGATATATCGGAGTGGAGATAGTCCAGTATTTCCCGGGCCTTGGAGACCATCTTTCCTTTGTTGATGACGATTCCAGAGGTTATCTGGTTCCCCGCGAAGAGGTTTTCCACGACGCTCAAAAGGGGGAAAAGGTTGTGTTCCTGATAGATGGTCTGAATGCCAATAGCCATTGCCGATCGGGGAGAAAGGTTATCGAGAGCCAGGCCGTTGAAGCGGATTACGCCCTGGTCGGGGGCATGGGCACCTGACAGCATCTTGATGAGAGTGGACTTGCCAGCTCCGTTTTCACCGCAGATGCCGTGGATTTCGCCCCTCCGCAAGGCGAAGTCGAAATCCTCGAATACCCTAACCCCTGGATAGGATTTGAAGATCCCCTTCATCTCGAGAATCAGGTCCTCGGACATCGCTCGCCTCTCCTCATCATTGCCATCACTCCCGCGACCGGACCCGCCCTAACGGCGGCCCTGGTACTTCTCCAGATAGGGCACGACCGCACTGTTGATGTCGGGCCCGAAGAACTTGATGATCTCGAGGTCGACTGACCCCGTATTCTCGTAGCTCACTCCTGCGACCGCCCTGTCGTGGCTGACGAGGATCTCGTCGGCGGCAAAATCGCCAGCGGCGACGCGGAGCTTCTGGACCCTGCCCTCGCCCTTCCATACAAGGAGGTTGTGGACGCCGAGATCCTTGATGGTCAGGCTCTTGCCGGGCTTCACGACCAGGCGCTTGCCGGAATACCGCGTCGAATCGTAATAGATCCACGTCTCTCCGCCGAGCGAGGGGTCCGTACCCGGGATCTCCACAGGCGCGGTGTGGTGGTTCTCGTAGAAATATGGGTCGCCGTTCGCCTCCCACTGGAGCTGGTCGAGGGCGGCCCTTTCTCCCTTGGCCGCGACCTCCTCCGGCGGTATGTCTTTATAAAGGAGGGCTTTTGACTGCTTGACTCCCTCGACCTCTGCCTGGAGGACTCCCATCACGTCAGAGGATTCCTGCAACTCAATGGTGAGGGCCGTGCCGGGGGCGTGGAGGAGGCCCGCCTGGAGGTGGAAACCCTCACCCTGCACATTGAGGAAGGCGCGCGAAAACCTGAGTATGCCGTCGCCCTCCCATTTCTGCAGGAGAGGAAGAAGCAATTCATACTGTTTTCCCTGCTCCACGATGTAGGGATGGACTCCGAAAAAGGTCTCTGGATGGGGTCCCAGCGGCACTCCGGTCGGGAAATAGTAGGACTCCTCCTTGGAGTTGTGGCCGAGCTTCCGCGCGTCCTCCGTCATCTGGTGGTAATGAAAGAATATGCGCGAATCGAAATCGTAGATCTTGGCGAGGCGGTCAAGGCCACGGTGCTTCGCCGCGTAGGCTGCGCCCATGAGGAGGGCGCCGCAGGAGGCCAGGCACTCCTTGAGGAGTATGTCGTGACCCTCGATGTCAAGGTAGGAGAGGCCCTCGTTCGGATGCTTGACCGTGTTGTCGGTCTCGGTCTCGGAGGCGAGCCAGCGCTCGCAGATGAAACCGCGCGTGCCGACGTTCATTTCCTTTTCGGAAAGACCGAGGCGCCTCCCCGGCTTGAGGAAATCCCTTGCGACCCAGCTCGGACGCAACCTCAGGAGGCCTTCCTTCGAGGCGAGTTCCTTGTCCAGTATCTCCGCAAGCCGCTTGGCATCCATATCTCATACTCCTCGCTGCATACCCGGCTGCGCGCGGAAAGAACGACTCCTCCGCGCGCGATTCCGGATCAGATCACAATCTCGTACTTGATGGGATTGCCGACACGGTTCCTGAGATCAACGATCGCCTTGCCGGTATCCTTGAGGGAGGCAGTGTGGGTGATCAGGGGCTCGATGCTCACGAGCTTCTCCTCGACAAGCCTGATGGTCTGGGGCCATACAAGGGGAGCGAGCCAGGCAGAGCGGATCTGCTTGTCCATGGTATGGAAGCTGAGCGAGGGGATCTTGAAGCTGCCATCCCCGTCGGGCAGTCCGAACTGGACAATGATGGAGCAGTTGCCTCCGCAGTCGACGGCAGTCTCGAGGGCAGCGTCGGGACCTGCGGGGGTGATGAGCCGATCCGCCAGCCTACCCCCGGAAGCCTTCCTGATGGCTTCCTTGACGTCGGGCACGTAGTACTTCGAACCCTTCTCCGAATCGTTGAAAATGAAATCGGCTCCGGCTTTCTTCCCTGCCTCGAGGCGGAAATCACGCGTACCGATTAAAGCGACCTTGCCAGCTCCGTAGGCCCTCTTCGCCAGTTCTACCATCCAGATGCCGATGGGTCCCGGACCGAAGACGGCAACAAACTGACCGGGCTTGATGTCCAGGCGGTTCATGCCGTTGACCGCGCAGGCCAGCGGCTCTATGCAGGCTCCGGCCGCATAGCTCACGCTGTCGGGCAGCTTGAAAAGGCCCGTGTATTTGGAGACGCAGTATTCGGCGAATGCACCGTTGACCGTGACGCCGGGCACGCTGCCGTGCGCGCACATGTGCGTATTGCCTGCTGCGCAGTCGGGACAGGCGTTGCAGAACTGGACGGGGTTCACCACGACACGGTCGCCTGGCTTGAAGAGTCCGAGCGCCTTGGGGACCGAACCGACCTCTACCACTTCTCCGGTGAACTCATGTCCGAGGACGAGGGGCCCCTTGCCCGAAGCGGTGCCAACTGGGCTCATACCGTAATAATAGGAAACATCGGAACCACAGATGCCTACGTTCTTGACCCGGACAAGGACGTCGGTATCGGTGACCACGGGAACCGGGATCTTCTCAAAGACCATCTTCTCTTTTTCGTAGAAGACCTGCGCGTTCATCTGTTCGGACATCCTGAACCTCCTGTGACGGCGCTTTTCGCCGTAGTCGATCAATGGCTCGTGTGAGACCTGCGCCCTGGACGATGGAACCGTTCCCTTTATTGCTGCACCACTATAGCATGTCCATGGACGCTGTCAAACATTTCCGCCGAATCCTGCACCCTGTCCCGGACGGGGCATAGCCTCCATCAGCAGCTGGCCCGGCGAATCGACCTCGTGGACTCGCGCTCGACAAGCCAGGGTTTTGCTATTTCCCGGCTGGATATAGGCTCCCTGCCTTCCACCAGATCCATGAGCATGGACGTGCCTGCCTCGATCATCTCGTTGATGGGCTGGTGGATGGTCGTGAGGGAGGGCACGACGATCGAGGAAATATCTATGTCGTCGTAGCCAATGACTGAGATATCCTCAGGCACCGAATAGCCCTTCCGCCTGAGCAGACGGATGAGCCTGAGGGCCTTGATGTCGTTGGAGCCAAAAAAGGCCGTCGGCGGGTCAGCTGAATGAAAGACATCCTCAAAGGCGGTGAAGCCGCCTTCGGCCCACGCATCCTCGCTCATCGACACGACAGGGATGTCTTCCTGGGCAATGCCTTTTGCCTGGCACGAGAGGATAAAACCCTCCATGCGGTGCCGTTCCGAAAGGGTAAGGTCGGAGGTGGCAAACACGATGCGTCGATGGCCGTGGTCGAAGAGATAGTCCGTCGCGAGCCTTGCGCCGAATACGTTGTCGAGATTGACCGTGGGTATGTCGTAGCCCTGGACTTCCCTGTCGATAAGAACGACCGGAATGCCCTCGCGCACGTGGAAGTCGATGATATTGGTGGCATCCTTGTCGCCGCCTATGCACAGCAGACCATCGACCCTGCGATACTTCACCGCTTCGAGAGCGCTTTTTTCGAGGGACCTGTTGTTGTCAGCATTGAATATGTCCAGGCTGAACCCGAAGCCGCTCAGGATCCTTTCAGTGTACCAGCTGGCATAGGCATAATATGGATTCCGGATATCCTGGACGATCAGCGAAAAGGAATTGGACCTGTTCCGGGCAAGATGCCTCGCTACGGCGTTGGGCTTGAAATTGAGAATCTCGACGGCCTCGAGGACCTTCCGCCTCGTCACGGCTGAGGTCGGACCGCTTTCGTTGAGTACACGGGAAACCGTGCTCTTCGAGACCCCTGCATATCTTGCTATATCGATGATCGTCGACTGCATTCAGGCTTCCATCCTGCGCAACACCCCTCGGAGACGACTTCCGCCACCGTGAAAAACCCACGGGAACAGGGGGGAAGGGTACGTTGTCCATGAGAATGAAACTTCAAATAGAACCGGTTCCATTCGCGTTGTCATTATATCTGGCCTTTTTGATCTGTCAACAAGATCATGAAAAACTTCACATGAGCGGCACGATCACCAGCTTTTGCAAGGCCAGCACCCGATGCGCGGCTGATTCAATACATGCACGAACAGCCGTCAAGGGATAATTTGTTCACAATGGAACAGGCATGATAGATTATTTTATCGATTTAAGAATCTTTTACTCCGCTGATTCTGCAAACAGGATTATCGCTTGACAAGAAATCAAATACTGTACGATTGTATTCGTCGGCCAATGGCCTTTGCCGATCAGCTCGTGCTAGTTGAGTCAATCCCGAATCGCCGAAGAAGGCGAAGAATAGAGGAAGCCTATGACAACAAGCCTCAAGTCGTGGCTTCTCAACCGGGTTGTGATTGCATATTTGCTTGCAGTGGGGCTGATGATCATCGGCGGGCTGCTGGTACCGAACTTCCTTACCTTCAAGCATGTCATGACAGTCATCCAGGCATCGGCCTTCCTTGGCCTGATCACACTGGGCCAGACCGTCGTCATCATTTCCGGCAAGGAAGGGCTGGACCTCTCCGTCGGCGGGATTTTCGTAATCGGCGTCATACTTGCAGCAGCCATACTCAGGGGCAACGACGCGAATCTGCCCCTGGCCTTCGGTGCTGTCGTACTATGCGGATTCGTTCTCGGTCTCGTGAATGGCATCGGGGTCTCGTATCTCAATATTTCCCCCCTCATCATGACGCTTGCCTGGGGAACGGCGACGAGCGGCATCGCGCTCTTCTCGACCGGAGGCAACCACATAGGCAAGGCGAGCCCCTTGCTCGAAACGATTGGTGTCGGATCCCTCTCCTTCAAGGTGGGAACTCCAGGCTTCAGCATCCCCTGGGTTGTCGTGATCTGGATCATCACCATAGTCGCAGCACAGTTCATCCTCCGCAGGACGAGCGCAGGGAAAACACTCTACGGGATCGGCGCGAACAACCGGGCCGCGGCGCTTTCCGGAGTCCGTACCAAGCTGTTCCGCATGACCGTATACGGAGTCAGCGGCATATTTTCCGCTGTAACGGGCATGCTGATGCTCGGCTATGTCGGCGAACCGAACATCAACCTCGGTTCAGTCTACATCCTCCCCTCAGTCGTCGCGGCTGTCATCGGAGGAATATCCTTCGCAGGTGGCACGGGTAGCTATCTCGGTTCCGTAGCCGGAGCAATCTTCCTCACGACCCTGGACAGCATTCTCGCCACATTGCAGCTTGGAGAAGGAGGGAGGCAGGTGACCATAGGCCTGGTCCTCCTGATCCTCCTGTTCAGTTACTCCCGGAAGAATCAGGAAGAATAGAAGCCAAGGATGCGAGACGGGTTCCGGGCTCGAGGCTGCCCAGTACCCGCCGGGGAAGGAGGTGACGACCGTTCTTTGAGGACCTCAGCCATAGATCGCATCAACCACACACTTTGCACGGAGGAGTATCGAGAATGAAACGCTCACGGATTTTCTTCATGATCACCGGAATCGTGTTCCTGTTCGCCACGGCCATGAACGGCTTCGGCGAGACAGCCACGTCGCAGTTCCTCAAGGGCACCCTCAAGAAGAAGCCGCCCTATGTCATCGGCGTCAGCAACGGGCTCATCACCCACAGCTGGAGGACCCAGGCGATCGTAGACCTCAACAGCGACATCCAGCTGTACAAGGGCATGGGCCTGGTCAGCAAGCTCATCGTCCAGCACGCCGGCTTCGAGGTCGAGCTCCAGATCTCCCAGATCCGCAACCTCATCAACAGCAAGGCCGACATCATCCTCATCAACCCGAACTCGGTGAGCGCCCTCGACCCAGTCATCGAGGAAGCCAACGCGAAGGGCATCCTGGTCATCGTCTACGACCAGAAGACGACCAGCACCGACGCACTCCAGGTCTATCCTAACAATTATAACTGGATGGCCGACCAGACCGAGTACGTCATCAAGCGCATGGGCGGCAAGGGCTCCATCTACTACCTCTCAGGCTACGATGGCTCTCCCGCCAACACCGACCGCGACAAGGCCTTCGCCGACGTCACGAAGAAGTACCCCGGCGTCAAGGTGCTCGGCAAGGCGAATGGCAACTGGGATCCCACAACCTCCCAGCAGGTCATGGCCAACGTCCTCGCCGCCGTGCCGCAGATGGACGGCCTCGTCACCCAGGACGGCGAGTCCCTCGGGGCCATCCGTGCCTTCGAGTCGGCCGGCCGTGACCTTCCCATCATGAACGGCGAGGCGCGTGTCCCCTATCTCGAGTACTGGCTCAAGAACAAGCCCAACGGCTTCAAGGCCTTCGCCATTGAAAACGGCCCTGGCTACACCATCAACCTCGCCCTTGGGATCGGCATCCGCGCCCTCCAGGGCAAGCAGATCAAGCCCGGCTTCTTCAAGCCCGACGCCGAGATCAAGATCACGACCAATACCATCTTCCAGGTTCCGCTCAACGTCGGCATCACGGACGAGAATGTCCAGGCTGTCTACGACAAGCACATCGAGAACCGCGGCATCACCGAATACATCGACAACTGGTACTCCCAGGACCAGATCAACGCGCTCTTCAAATAAGGTCGCACAGCAATGAAGGGAATGTCGGCATGCCCCGGTGTGCCGGCATTCCTCACTTTCCAGAGGCAGGTGGGCAGGGATGAAATCCTTTCAGGCTACGGGCGTCAAGAAAAGGTACGGAGGCGCCATCGCCCTCCACGGAGTGGAACTGGCTTTCGAGGGACCGATGGTTTGCGGCCTCGTTGGTGCCAACGGTTCGGGCAAGTCAACCTTTGCCCGCATCTGCTCGGGCGAGACCATGTCCGATGAGGGTTCCCTCTCCATTGACGGCAAGCACACCATCATCCGGTCCCCAGGGGACGCCAAGCGCCACGGGATCGTCCATGTCCACCAGCACCTCAGCCTGATCCCGGAACTTTCCGTCTGGGAGAATATCAGCCTCGGCAACGAGACCCACAGCTTTGGGCCCTTCCCCAACAACCGGATAGCCAAGGACAAGGCCCGGCTTCTTCTCGACGAGCTTGACCTCGCCGATCTCGCCATCGAAGAAAAGGTCTACTCGCTGACCTCTGAAAAAAAGCAGATGGTGGAAATCGCAAAAGCCCTCCTCCAGGATCCCCGGCTCCTCATCCTTGACGAGCCGACAGCCTCGCTCGGCTATGCGCACGTGGAGAAGCTCTTCAAGAAGGTAATGGACCTCAAGAGGGATGGGGTCTCGGTCATCTTCATCTCCCACCGGCTCTGGGAAATCGTCAGGCTCTGCGACCTCGTCTACGCATTCAGCAACGGGAAGGGGGCTGGTACAGTCGATTTCCAGACCCAGGCCCGCGACGAGAACCTCATCGTTCCCCTCGTGACCGGCCATGCCAGGGAAGAAAACGCGGCGAGCGGCTCGCGCAACAGGCCAGCGTCAGAGGAGATCACCCTGGAGCTCCAGACGGCCTCCCACGACCTGGACGTCTGCGGGGTGAGCCTCAAGGTCGAAAAAGGCGAGATCCTCGGCATCGGCGGGCTCGCTGACCAGGGTCAGGAAGAACTAGTACTGATGATGTCGGGGATGCTCCCGAGGACACAGGGCAAGATACTTCTCGAGGGCAAGGAAGTGCGGCTCCGCCATCCCCGCGAGGCAGTCAAGAAAGGCATCTTCCTCGTGCCCGGCGACAGGCAGAAGGACGGCCTGTTCATGAACCTCGACATTTTCGAGAACGTGATATATCCCCGCTTCCCCATGGGAGCTGCCGGTTTCTTCCTTGATGTCAAATCCCTCTTCAGGATGACGGAGGGTCTGGCAAAGAAACTCGGCGTAAATCCTCCCAACCCGCGGAATGTCGTCAGCAATCTGAGCGGAGGAAACCAGCAGAAGGTGGTCTTCGCGAAGTGGCTCCAGTTCACCCCGAAGCTCCTCCTCCTCAACGACCCCGCCAAGGGTATCGACATCCAGGCCAAGGACGCCCTCTACCTCCTCGTCCGCGAACTCGCCGACGCGGGGACCTCGGTCGTCCTCTATGCGAGCGCCGTCGAGGAACTCCGGGCGAACTGCGACAGGGTCGTCATCATGTTCGAGGGGCGCATCGTAGACGAGATCAAGGGAGAACAGATCACGGACGAGAGCATACTGACATCGTCACTCACGAAGGGGGTATGCAATGACTGACGGAAACAGCTACGCAGACAAGTTCCGGCGGGCCTTCCAGAATCCCTCGACGATGGGGCTCGCCATCCTCTTCGTCCTCCTCATCGTCAACGTCGCCCTGCAGCCGGACTTTTTCACCCGGGACATACTGACTTCGAACTTCATGTCCTTCACGCCATTGATCTTCGCAGCCCTCGCACAGGGCATCATCATCCTCTCCGGCAGCGTAGACCTCTCCATCGGAGCGACCATGTCGCTGTACACGATCATCGCGGCAAAGTCGATGACAGACACGAACGTAGCCCTCATTGTCGCCCTCGGCCTCGTCATCACGGTGATGGTCGGAGGCTTCAACGGTCTCCTCATCGGCCGGCTCAGGCTCCCGCCCTTCATTGCGACCTTCGCCACATCGGGCGTGGTCCTCGGATCCACGATCCTCATCATGCCGTCACCGGGTGGCTATGTCCCCAAGTTCTTTTACAAGGCCTATCGCCAGGCCTTCCTCGGCATACCCACGCCCCTGATCATCCTCGGCTGCGGACTCCTCTTATGGTTCATCGTGAGCAGGACAGCGTTCTACCGCCACCTCTATGCTGTCGGGGGCAACGAAAAGGCCGCCTTCGCATCAGGCATCAAGGTAAACAGGGTGAGATTGATGTCCCACCTCTTCGCTGGGGTCTTCGTCGGTCTCGGTGGCATGTGCCTCCTGATGCTGACAGCCTCTGGTGAGTATCGCTCGGGCACTGCCTACTCGATGAACTCCATCGCGGCGGTGGTCATCGGCGGAATCGCGATGTCCGGGGGAAGGGGCAACATCTGGGGAGCCATCGTCGGCGCCCTCATCCTTGGCCTCCTCAACAACATCATCTTCTTCGCCAATGTTCCTTCCTTCTACCAGAACTTCTTCCGGGGGATGATCGTCATCTTCTCGCTGACCCTCGGTACCCTCACGAGGATCAAGGAACTCAAGGCACCGGTGTAGGGCTGTCGCAGCGCGACGATCCGAGCCGGAGCCATGGATCTCCGGAACGCGGGCCAGTGGAAGGAAGAGGGGCAGGAACAACTAACGAGCTGTTCCTGCCCCTCTTCCATTTCCTTTGGCCAAGGCGGCCGCTTGCCGGATCAGGCTCTCAGGGAGCCGGTCCGCCGTCCGCCGCTTCCTGGGCCTTGAGGCGCGCGCGATAGGCCTTGAGGAATCCCAGCGCCCTCCTGTCGCGGGCAAGGAGAACGTCGGAAGCCTGGAGGGCATGGACCACAGGCAGCATGTGCGGATTGATGATGGCGCAGGTCAGCCCGGATGCACAGGCCATCGCGATGAAGGTCGCATTGAGGAGGGGGCGCTCCGGGAGGCCGAAGGAAATGTTGCTCACACCCATGTTGACGTTGAGATCCAGCTCGCGGGACACGAGGCGCATGGTCTCCAGCGCCACCGGTCCCATGCTCTGGTCAGCGCTCACCGCGAGGGTCAGGCAATCGATGATCAGGTCCTCCCTGGGGATGCCGGCCTCGATCACTGCTTCAAGGATCCTGCGGGCAATGGCCACGCGCTGTTCAGCGGTCTTGGGTATTCCCGATTCCTTGTCCATGGCCAGACCGATCAATGCCGATTTGTATTTCAGGGCCAGGGGGAGTATCGCGTCGAGTTTTTCCCGGTTGCCATCGACTGAATTGATGATGACCTTGCCGTCGCAGACGGCCAGGGCGGCGGCCAGTGCCGCGGGATCCCCGGAATCGAGGCACAACGGAACTGAAACGGCCTTTTGCACGGCCTCTACAGCTCGCGGAAGGGTCTCGACCTCCCTCGCCTCGGACACTGCCACGTTCACGTCGATGATGACCGCGCCTGCAGCCACCTGCTCCTGGGCCAGGATCCCGACCCGGGTCCAGTCCCCCTCACGGATGGCCTGCTTCAGCCAGTCCTTGCCGGTGGGATTGATGCGCTCGCCGATGATGACCGTCGGCTTGCCGGGGCTGATCACTACGCGGGCATCGCCCCTGGTGATGATTGTCTCGCTCATGTCGTTTCCTTTACGGGAAGAGTAGCCCTCCGGTTCCGGAAGGCGCAGCGGTTCTTGATCGTACAAAAGTCACAATTGCTCCCACCCTCATGCCCCAGCTTTTCCCTGCCCCTGCCCATGGCGAGTGAAAGGGTCTTGAGTGGATACATGACCAGCGAGGGGCTGAGGGTCGCAGCTATGGCTGCACTGTCCAGCAGCGAGAATATGACGCGCTGGTCCTCGAGGGTCCAGGTGGACTCGCCCGGCGACAGGCAGGTACTTACGTGGAGTCCGGCCTCGGCTGCCTCCTCCTCCATCTGATGGCAGAGCTGCTGCCGTACGAGATCGACAGCCCAGCTGCCGAGGTCATCGAGAAGGAGGGCCCGCATCATGTTGCGTCCTTGCTGGAGCTCCTTGACGCGGGCCCCCAGGCCGGTACCGATCGAGCAGATGCCGATGATCAGCTCCGAGGCTCCGGCGAAGACCTTTGAGACGAGTCCGCTTCCGATGGATGCACCGCCTTCAAGGAGGATCCTGTCCTTCTGGATCTCGCTTATGGGGAAGTTGTCCCAGACAGCCGCCGGCTGGACGAGCCGCATCGCGTCGGCCAGGGCTTCCTTCCAGTCCTCCCTCCCCTTGGGACGGGCGAGGATCCTTGCGAATGACTCGCTCTGGAGCTCCTCGATGCGCTGGACGTCGAACTCCATGGTCCAGTCAGTCCTTACATTCATGACGTTCCCTCCTCAGGAAACCACTGGGATCGTGCGAAGCATTTCCTGAAGCCAGGTTGCAGGGAAAGTTCGAGGTGTGTGATGGAACGGCTCAGTTCGGACGCTACCCGGCGCTCATCCTCCGAAAGGAGCTGAAGGACTGCGCCCGTGCCGGCGGCATTTCCGATCTGTCGGATACGGTCCCGCGGTATGTCGGGGTAGAGGCCGATCGCGACTGCGCTTTCCACGTGGAGATGGTTGCCGAAGGTTCCTGCAACAAGGAACTCGTCGAGATCCTTCACACCAAGTCCATGGACGGCAAGGAGTGTATCGATGCCCGCGCGGATGGCGCCCTTCGCCAGCTGCAGAGAGCGTATCTCATCCTGGGAAATCGTGAGATCCTCGCCCAGGGCCGTCGACGCGGCTTGAGCGACAACGAAGTGGTGATTGCCGGCGGGATCCGGCAGGACCAGGGGAGAATCGGAGACAAGCCTGCCGGTCCGGCTGACAAGACCGCTACGGACAAGGCAGGCGAGGAGATCGATTATGCCGGAGCCGCAGATGCCAGTGGCGGGTCGCCTGTCGATCGTCGTGCATTCGAAGGCCGCTTTCGGCGCGCCTGACCAGACGGCGTCGATGGATCCAGGGGACGCGACTGTCCCGAACCTGAGGGCCGAGCCCTCGAGGGCCGGGCCGCTGGCCGTGGAACAGCAGTACAGGACTCCATCCACGGAAAGGAGAAGTTCAGTATTAGTACCGATATCGAGGGCGAGCCTTGCGCCGCGCCTTTGGTCGATGCGGGTGGCCAGGGCGACAGCGAGGAGATCGGAGCCGACAAAGCCACCGACCAGCGGTGGCATGTAGACATAGCCACCCCTTGCGATCCCTATGCCGAGTTCGCGCGCCTTGACCGACACCGCCATATCGAGGGCTGCGACAAAGGGGGCCCGCGTGAGCTGATGCCCCGGAAGGCCGAGGAAAAGATGGTGCATCCCGCTGTTGCCAACTACTACCATCTCATCGATGTCTTCGACATCGCAGCCCTGTTCGCGCGTCGCGTGACCGGCGAGGATGTTCACCGCCTTGGTCAGCACATGCTGCAATTCCATCCTGTTGTCCATTGACAGGGACGAATAGGCCAGGCGCGAGATGATGTCGGCGCCATAGGCCGAAAGTGGATTGGGAGCTGAGAACACCCCCAGGAGGGATGCATCGTCCATCCGATACAGGTAGGCGGCGATGTTTGTCGTGCCCAGATCCACGGCGAGACCGAGGGAAATCCGAGCGTTCAAGGAGGGGCGCACGCCGATGAGCTCGTCACCGCGGAGGGTCGCGACGACCTTCCATTCAGCAGCGCGAAGCATCTCGGACAGTTCCCGCGCGACCTGGAAATCAACAGTCCTTGGCTGGGAGCCGCCATCCAGCGAAAGGGCAGATGAGAGGTTTCCGAAATCACTGGTAGGCTGGTCGAGGCGCGGCGGGGGGACCTCTACCAAACGGCGCTGCACGGGAGGGGCGAATGCGAAACCGCGTTCAAAGGGCGGAGCTTCACCCTTGGCCCTGCTGCGGACAAGGAAGGCCTCAGCCTTGACAGCTGCGGTCACTTCGTACTGGCAGGCTAATCGCCAGCCTTCGGAAAGGGCGCCCTCCGAGAGAGCGCCCCTTTCCTTGGCAGTAGCTGGAGGGAGGGGACCTTCGAGGACGCGGACCTGGCATTTGCCACAGGTTCCGCGCCCCCCGCAGGTCGCGCCGAGGGAAATCTCGGCATCCCGGGCGGCCTCCAGAAGAGTCCGCCCGGGTTCTACTTCCACCGCCGTTCCGACTGGCTCGAAAAGTACGGCTACACTCACGCAGGAATTCCGATCAGCGGTAGACTCCGTATTCCTTGGTGAAATCGAACATGGCCTTCAGGTTTTCTGGCTTGGCCTCGTCAAGCATCACCGCGGAATCCATGATGAAGCCACCATCCTTGCCGACTGTGTCGATGAGACTCTTGCAGCTGGCCTTCACGTCATCGACGGTACCGGAGAGGAGAACGATGTTGGGCACGCTGCCTGCGAGGCAGACAGTGTTCCCGAGGACGGCCTTGGCCTTTGCCGGGTCGGTGTTGGACAGGTGGTAGATGACCTTGCCCTTGGGGATGTCACCGATGTACTGGAGCCTGCTCTCGAAGTCCGCTTCCCAGTAGATGACAGGAGTTACTCCCTTCTCGATGAGCGCGAGGAGACCCCTGCGCAGGTAGGGCCAGTAGAATTCGTTGAACTGGGAGTCGGACATGAACTCGCGGGTGGACTTGTGTATCCAGGTCCAGGTGAAGGGCAGCGGCGCTCCGGCCGATCCGGATCCGTATTCGATGAAGATCCTCGTCGCGACCTCGAGGGCATCGTGCAGCTTTCCGGGCCTTCGGCGCATGTCGGCGAGGATGTTGTGCGTTCCGCGGAGGGTATCGCCAAGGATGTCGAAGGGGGCCCAGTCCCAGCCAGCGAAGGCGAGGGGGTAGCCCTTGGCCTGGATCTCGCCCCAGTACTGGGCCTGCGATCCCCACCACTCGTTCAATTGCTCACCAGCCTTCATGGCAAGGTCGAGGGTCTGTCGCATCTCAGGCGAGGCGAAGAAGCCGAAGTTCATCCAGCCGGACCACATGAAGCGACGCCAGGGCACCATGCTGTTGAAGCCCTTGAGGGCGCCAAACTGCCGGGAGGCCCAGGTTCGCATCATGAAATCGGAGGGATCGTTGATGAAGTCGTCGTACTCCTCGGCCTTCATGTACTCACCGTCGATGTACTGGTACATCGAGTCCTCGCCGACACCGTGGCCGGGCCACTTGAAGGCGGTGTACTGGAGGGTTTCCATGACCTTCGCGGGATAAGCGAAGATGGGACCGAAGTCCGCATCGGGCTGGAAGTAGTCAAGGAATTTATGACAGGCTTCCCTGGCCTTGCCGTAGTCGTTCATCGCTTCCTGAAGGGTAATCCCGCCGAAGGTATAGGGATACTTCTGGAAGGGGCCAACGATGGGGACGCGGTCCGGCACACGGCCGGCAGCAGCGTCGAGGACGCGCTTGAGGCGCTCGTCGTAGAGTTCTTTGGGCGATTTCTCTGCCATGTTCAGTTTCCTCCCTGCGTTTGCATGCTATGCCAGCCAAGCCTTGACGAGCTTGACTGCCGCGCTGGCGTCGGCGCCGAAAGCGTCTGCCCCGACATAGGTGGATACCTTGGTATCCATGATTGCCCCACCTATCATGATCTTGACCTTGTCGCGCAGGCCGGCAGCCTTGATCGCCTCCACCGTCACCTTCATCTGGTCGAAGGCCTGGGTGAGGAAGCCGCTCAGACCGACGACATCGGGCTTGAACTCCTTGATCTTCTGGACGAAGGTCTCGGCCGGAACGTCGATGCCGATGTCCAGCACCTCGAAATTGTTGACATCGAGCATGAAGCTGACGACGTCTTTTCCAATATCGTGGATATCGCCCGCGACGGTACCGATGAGCACCTTGCCCTGGGCCTTGCTCGTAGTCGCCCTGGCCTTGAGCGAGGGCTTGAGGAGAACGCCGATCTCCTTGAGCAGATCCCCTGCAATGATGAGTTCGGGCAGGAAGTATTCTTTCTTTTCATAGCGGGCGCCGACGACTTCCATCGCTTCCTTGCTGTAGTCGAGGATCAGCCAAGGATCGACTCCGGAATCGAGCATCTTCCTGGCGATCTTCATCGCCTCTTCCTCCTCCATGTCCGCAATGGCTTTGATCAGAGATTCCTTCATGCTACGTACCCTCCCTAGGCTGCAGAATCACAATGGTCTGAATGATGCAGTGACAAAGTCTAGACGACTAGCCAGTCGCCGTCAATGCAAATATATATTCTCATAACAGTGAGTGTATAGCTCGCTCAAAAGGGGAAGGGCCGAAAGCGGCCCATCCCCTCCTTCATGACAGGAACTCATCGGAATCGAATCAGGTGCGCTTGGCCTTGAGTTCGCCCTCGGCCTTCCTGATGGCCAGCAAGGCCTGGGCAAAGCCCTTGTCGTGCGTCGCGCAGCCGACTGGCTGCTGGCGGATCAGGAATTCGATGCAGTGGTCGCAGGCTGTGCACCACTTGATCTCCTTGCCCCTGCCTTCGGCGAATTTCCTCGGCAGCTCCCCATCGGCGAGGGACTGGCGGCCGATGGCGACCATGTCGGTGACATGGTCGCGGATGTTGCGGTTGGCCCAGTACCAGAGCGTGTTCTCCTCGCGATTCCTCGCCTGGAGACCGTTGTGCCCGTCGTTGAGGACTGAGTACGCCGAACCGATGACGACGGTCTCGGGTTTGAGCGCGTCGCGCACGAGTTTCTGGAAGGTGAAATGCAGGTAGCAGTCGTCAGGCACGCTCTTGTCGGGCTGCGAAAGGGCGAGGGTGATCGAGGGACTGCCCGCCGAGACGATAATGAACTTCGCGCCGCGCTGTTCCATACCCTTCACGAGGTCAAGGGATTCGCTCAAGTCCATCACCGGCGAGTCCGGACCGGCCGAGCCTTGACCACCCGGGAAGCCTTCCCAGATGGAGACCTTCGATCCGACGATGAAGTTCGGATCGTTGATGGCCTTGGCAATTCCCTCGTAGATGGCATAGGTGAAACGCGTCCGGTTGGCCCAGGAACCGCCATACTTCCACTTTCGGTCGTTGTACGGCCTGAGGATCTGCGAGTCGAGGTAGCCGTGGCAGTTCTTGAAGTCGATGCCGTCGGCTCCGCAGTCATGGGCGATCTTCGCGGCGGTGATGAACTGTTCTATGGTCTTGTCGATGTAGTCCTCGTCGATGAGGTCGCCGCCGAAACCCGGCATGGGCTTCACGCAGACGCGACGCGAAAAATCCTGGTGGCTGAGCTCACCGGAATGGGTAAGCTGCCACACGAAGATTGTCTTGTCGTTGACCTTGCGCAGATCGGAGGTGAACTTCGAAAGGGCTTTCTGGTTCCGCGGCATGACAGACAGCTGGTTCTTGCGGCTCCGGGATTCCCACTGCACGGTGATCGCCTCGAGGTCGACGACGCCAGCGCCGCCCTCGAAAAGCTTGCGATACCGGGCGAAGGTCTTTTCGGTCGGGTTGCCCTCATCATCGGCATCGCAGCATTCCATGGCATTGATGACAAAACGGTTCTGGGCAGTGCGTGTGCCGATCTTCACCGGCTGCAGGACGGGATCGTCGCTCATCTTCCTCTCTCCTTCGGCCCACTCGGGCCAGTGTGAGTATCCACCCGAAAGTACCGCTGAAGAATACGAGAAAAGACAGCGGGTATCACTGGGGATTTACTGGGATTTTTCCAGATGCACCTACGCCTGGTCAGCTGGATCCACCAAGCTCCCTGAGTTTCCTGAACAGACTCGTACCAGTGCCGAGTATCCCGAGCTTGCGCCTGAGGTTCATGCGGTGAAAATCCACAGCCTTCTCCGAGACATGGAGGCGGCCCGCTATTTCCTTGCTTGGCCTTCCTTCCCGGACCAGGGCCGCCACCTCCAGCTCCCTCCTGCTCAAGCCATCTCCTGCGGCGTTGACCGCCCGGAGAAAGGGCGAGGCTAGGTCAGAAAGCCTTGCCTCAAGAAGCTCGAGGTCCGAGGCAACGAGGGGATCCGAGCAGCGTTCCCTGATTCCCGCCAGAAGGGGACCGATCAGGAGTTCCACATTGGCCCCCACGTCGCCAGCGAGACGGCTCTCGGCCTCACCCGTCCTCCGGAGGAGATAATCGACAACAGCTTCCTTTTCCTCGAGGCTGT
>SESF01025422.1_pt1 | contig 25564 bp, 30 predicted proteins | sample 3171521 | NCBI WGS metagenome assembly SESF01 (sample SAMN10866945, study PRJNA518727) | freshwater metagenome | biome: subpolar coniferous forest; feature: holomictic lake; material: water; isolation source: holomictic Lake 227, 6 m and 8 m depth | place: Canada: near Kenora, Ontario | collected...
CAGCAGCGTCATAAAGTACTTCGGACGAAAACTGATATTGTCGTCCATGAAGGAGAAATTGACCTTCTTCTTGCCAAGCCGTTCCTGATGATAACGCATTTCATCAAGTACCAGATCTAACTCGCGGTATCGGTAGCTTTTTCCATAGACCGTCGGTGTCGTGCAGAAGTTGCATCCAACCGGGCAGCCTTTCGTAGCAAGAAGCGGAATACGGGAACTGTATTTTTTCGCATTTTTTGATGAAAGGGCATAGCTGAAATCAGGGTGGATCATGGCACTCATCGGCTTAAGCTCCTTCGTCCTGTAAATGCTCTGCATCCTGCCCGACATTACATCTTGTGCAAGCTCCGTCCATATAGACTCTATTTCACCGTAAACCACGCTGGTACAGTGTGCTGCGGCCTCATCATGCAGCATTGTTGGATGAACGCCTCCAAGGATTACAATTCGTCCTTGAGCGAGAGCTGCATCTCCAATCTGGTAAGCACGTGATGCATTGAGCGTTCTTGAAGTGATGGCAACGACGTCAAACCCGGAAAAATCCTCAGGGACTTTACTGCCAAGCCGTTCGTCAATAAAGGTGACATCAAACTGTTTGCCGACCATGGAGGCAACCATGATCAGGTTTAAAGGCATGCTGACCGTCCCGGAATCCACCATCATGCTGGTGTTGCTCACCGGTTGGATCAAGAGCCACCTCTTCTTTGATTTTAGCACAACAGGAAACTGATGGAGGGGTTTTTCTGATAAATCGGCGGTTAAATCAAGTGGAGACGAAAAATTGTCTGATGGTGATGTTGACATACCCGGAAATCTGAAAAAGTGATAAAAACCGTTACAACAAAAAGAAAAAAGTGGAAAAATATCTTTTTGGAGCTTGTAAGAATATTTAATATTTATGACATTTATAAGAAATAAATAATAAATCCGATAAGAATTATGACGTTTATGCCTGAGTCAGAGCATAACTGTTTATAGCACCAGATTTTCCGGAACTTATCAGCACCAGGTAAAAGCATGAACTTTATCCTATCAGAGAACGAGATGTGCAATCTCACCGGGTATTCACGCCGGCAGTTGCAGGATATGCGAGAGGGCAGCAGAAAGAGTCATAAAGGCTTGATACTCAGAAGTAACCCAGTATTGACAAAAGGCAAAGACTGGGAGAGGTACGGGTGGGCGATATTGTATGCTCAGCATGTATCAGAAAAGCTCGTATCGCAAAAACCAACAAACAATCCTCTTCACGATCAAAAGGCAGCAGGTAGTTAATCCAAGAACGTTTGACCCTATGAAGTTTACTGTTACTGAGAACGAGATGTGCGATCTCACAGGATATACAAGAAGGCACCTGCAAAACATGCGTTTGGGCAGCAGGCAGATACAGAGAGGAGTGATCTACAAGTCCGATCCATTGTTGAAAAAAGGGAGAGACTGGGAGCGGTATGGATGGGTGATATTATATGCGGTGCATGTATCGGACAAACTTGTATCGCGAAAAAATAAAATGTTCAACGATATCCCTCAATCGAGGATGCGCAGCAAAGTCACTCAACCTCAACTTCAACCTCAATAAAGGAACATGATGCACAATACACAACAGCCTGCAGGCTTGGATAAAAGAACAGTCGGTCGTGGCTTTACACTCTTCTTTGCAGGGACCTTTGTCTGTCTGATCATCTATTACTGGCCGTTGTTTAAAACGCTGTTACATGACCACATGCATTACCAGCTTCCATTTTAAATTCTTTAGAACAGAGAAGCACAATCTCTTCAGGATTCTTAAAGCCTCATAGAACAGTAACAAAAGGAGATAGTTACCATGGATCCGTTAAATCCGAATAATTTGACGAAAGCTGCAATAGGCATAGGTGGAGCTGCGCTCGTCTCTCCAGCCCTACCAGTTGCCCTTCCACTTGCAATCCCTCTCCTTCACGGCCTTGCCGGCATTGCAGTGGTAGGTCTTGGACTTTTTTCTGCAGGTTCGCTTGTCGGCAAAGCAGTTGGAGTACTCAACAGCAAAGAAAACCCGTTCAACCGAAAAGAGGAGTAGAGCAAAACGAGTTGACCAGCTGGTTATTTTTATAATTGAGGATTCTCTATAACTTGTAAGCCAGTAGTATGATCGAGGGACGTAACCAGATCTTCCCTAATACCGGTGCTTATGAAAAGAAATATTTCTTCTGAAAAAAGCCGTGTCGACGATACGGTTTCCGCACTGCTTGAATCCCTTCCTGATGCGGTTTATCTCATAGACCTAAAAGGCGTTATTCTCAATACCAATACCCTGTTTGCCTCACATATCGGTATGACGACGCAGAAGTGCATTGGTGCCAATATTTATGATCTGCTCATAAATGTGGTGCAATTGCCTGAACTTGCAGACTACCACAGAGAGAAATGTCAAGAAGTTCTCCGCACTGGTAAACGGGTTGTTTTTGCAGATGAAAGGGATGTCAGAAAAGTCACTATCAGTCCGGTTGTGATTGCAGAAGGTGAAATTACCAGACTTCTCATCACCATTCAGAATATTTCCGAGCAGAAACATATTGACAAGGAATTGCATCAAGAGCGTGCTCTAAAAACAGCCCTTCTCGATTCAATCCCATGTTCTGCCATAATTTTTGATGCAAATCTTCGCATTATCGTCAGGAACAAGTATGCACAGGATTTGCTTTCCATTGCAACAGACTCCGCAAGGATTAGCGTTAAAGCCAATGATTTTTTTGGCTCTGAGGATATGGGTTTTCTTAGAAAGAAATATATGGAAACCATCACTTCCGGGATTGACTATTCGAGAGAAATAAAAGTTTATCCTCAAGGCGATACAGAGCCGATGTGGTTGCTGACTAAAACCAGCAGGATTTTCATCGAGGGCAAGCCCTGTGGAGTTTCAATCGGGGTTGACATAACAGAACGCAAAAAAATGGAGCTGGATCTCATTGAAAGCAAACAGAGATACACGTATGCTCTCAATGCTGCGAGTTCCGGTATTTGGGAATGGGATGTAACAACCGATACACTGAGCTGGTCGGAACAGGTATGGAAATTATACGGTATAAAAGTGAACAGTGTTCCTTTGAACAACCAGCTCTGTATAGATACCATTCACCCCGAAGACCGTGAGATGGCATCCCGGATCATACGTGATGCTGTCAGCAACGGAATCGCTGCATCTCTCGAATATCGCACCATTCACCCCGACGGCTCAGTTCACTGGCTCACATCACGAGGTATGCCAATGCACGACGCTGATGGACGAGTGATACGTTATATCGGCGCGATCATCGACATTACCGAACGCAAACAGATTGAAACCGAGCTTCTGGAGAATAAAACGAGATTGACGTTTGCTTTGGACGCAACAAAAACAGGCGTCTGGGAGTGGGATGTAAGTGCTGATAATGTCAAATGGACCGACAATGTGTGGGAATTATACGGATTGGAAAAAAACAGTCTTCCGCACACTCATAGACTTTGTGAAAGCAACATTCATCCAGACGACCGCGATTTGCTATTTGAAAAAGTCATGGCGGCAGCAAGCAAAGAGATTGAGATAAATATTGAATATCGGGTGTGTCATAAGGACGGTTCCATTCACTGGCTGATGTGTCGGGGTTTACCGAAATACAATGCTGACGGCCAGTTGAAATCTTATATCGGAACGGTCTCTGATATTACACCCCGAAAGGAGCTGATGAACCAACTCCTTGATAGCAAGACAAGACTTTCCCTGGCTTTGGATGCAGCTCGTGCCGGTGTCTGGGAGTGGAACCTTAAAACAGGTGCGAACGTCTGGTCGGACGAAACATGGGTGCTTTACGGTATGGAAAAGAGTGACAAAATTCCATCCTTCGAACTTTGGACTCAAACCATTCATCCTGATGATCGGGAGCAGGTAATCAAGACTGTTTCAGTGGCCACAGAAAATGAAGAAGAGCTTTACGTTGAATATCGGCTCTCAAATTATCCCGGGTCTCAACGTTGGGCGTTGTCCCGCGGCAAACCATTGTATGACCGGCATGGAAACCTAGAGCGGTATATCGGAACAATTATTGATATAACCGAAAGGAAAATAGCAGAAGAAAACTCTAGAATGAACAGGGAACGGCTGGATTTTATTCTTGAAAAAAGTCATGTCGGGGTATGGGATTTGAAAATGCAGGATGACACCACTGCGACATCGCTTGAACATGCCCGTATTTTCGGCTATGACACAATTCCGCCCTTTTGGTCACTTGAGAAGTTTTTCGATCACATCATTCCCGAAGATCGTGCCGGCATAGAGACTCTTATCAGGAGCGCGATCAAAAATAAGGAAAGCTATGCTTTCGAGTGTCGGATTCACACTGCCAAGGGTGAGTTGCGATGGGTTAATGTTACCGGCGCATTCAAGTTTGACGACGCAAGCAAAACAAGTCATGTTTTAGGCATAGTTCAGGATATAACCGACAAAAAAAAGGTTGAGTCTGAACTCAATGAAAGTGAAGCCAAATTCAGAACTATTTTTGAATATTCTCCTATTGCAATCGGTATCGGAGATATTTCGGCAGGTGTTTTGCACGATGTCAACCAAGCATGGCTGGATCTTTTCGGGTTTGCAAAAGAAGAGGTCATAGGCCGAAATATCAGAGATCTTGACCTGTTTGTACAGCTTGATGATCAGAACAATATTCTCAGTAAACTCGAAGAGCGACGTAAAATTCTCAACAGTAAGTTTCATCTCAGAAAAAAATCTGGAGAAACAGCAACCATTCTTTTTTCATCCGAGTTTATTTTGCTGAATCAAAAACCGGCCCTTCTGGTGATGATGACGGATATCTCGGTACAGGAATTACAACAGTACAGTATAGAAAGGTTGGAGCAGACTGTCGCAGATCGAACGCAGCAGCTGAACTTGGAGGTGAAGCGCCTGAAAGGCTTTTTACACATGATTTCTCATGAATACCGTACCCCTCTGGCAATTATCCGTGGGAATATTGATCTTATCCAACTGAAAAATAAACACGCTGACTTTGTCAAACCGGTCGAAATAACCAAAATACAACGAGCAATCGACCGTCTTGTAGAGGTGATGGATGAATCGATGCATGAAAGTCGCTTTTTGGAATCCAGAAAGGTACCGTTAAAGCCTGTTCAACTTGTTCCCGTCATTACTTCACAGGTAGAATCTTTCCTTGCCTTGTGGCCTGATCAGGAGATTGAGTAATCAGGTAACCTTAAAGGGGGTGAAATTTTTGGAGATCCTTCACAGCTCAAAATAGCCATTTTTAATCTTCTTGATAATGCACGCAAATATTCTCCGCCAGACTCACTTATCGAACTGGAATGTTGTCAGGAAGGAGATGAAGCGGTCATACGGATCCGTAACCAAAGCACCCCGATTACAAAGGGAGAGGCAGAGGTGTTATTTGAAAAATACCATCGAGGCAGGAACTCCATGAATACCGGGGGCGCAGGTCTCGGGTTATGGATGGTTAAAAACATCATAGAAGAACATAAGGGGCAGATCTGCCTTGAAGGCATTGCATCAGGAGTCGAAATATCAATTCGCCTGCCTCTTTTTCATAAGGTTGGTTGAATGTGCTTCTATAGCCCGACGGTGGTTATCAGTCGAGATTCGTATAAAATTTTCAGTATATTATTATAAAATTATTTGATTAAATCAGTTAGCTCTCCTATGACCGCCTCCAGACAAGTGATTGTTGTTGAAGATGATCGCGATTTCCGTGAAAGTATGGTGGAATACCTTGTCCTGAATGGACTTGACGTTACCGGCGTAAAATCGGCATTGGAGTTCTATCAAAATATGTCTCAGCACAAATATGACCTGGCAATTCTTGATATCGGACTGCCGGACCAGAACGGTCTGGTGCTGGCCGAATATATTCGAAACAATACCGGCATGCGCATTATTATGCTCACTGCGCAGTCATCACTGGAAAGCAAAATAAATGCCTATAAAGTCGGGGCAGATCTCTATCTGGTCAAGCCGATAGACTTTTCTGAATTGTCTGCATCGATTTTCAGTATGCTCGGACGTCTTGAGGTGAACCAATCCCTCCTTCAATCGCAAAAGATAGACGAACCGGCCCTTGAGAATAAACAGCCTCAATGGAAGCTTTTAAGAAATAACAGGAGGCTATATTTACCAACAGGAGAAGAGGTAAAACTTACGTCGAAGGAATTTGATCTGATTGAACGGCTGGCACTATCCTCAAATACGAGTATGTAAGATAAAGTGTGTAAACGGTCATAGTTTCCTATCATTAAAAAAGGAATACAACTATGGCCAAAAAGAAAGAGCAAATTCCCGACAGCCAGAAGGCACTGATCGACCAACTCATCCGCGAAAGTGGCGGGCCACAATCCTTGTTTGACAAGGGCGGTCTGCTGGACACTCTCAAGAAGCGATTTATCGAACAGGCCCTTGAAGCCGAAATGGACGAGCATCTCGGCTATCCAAAACATGCCCCGTTCGGCACAAACACCGGCAATTCACGAAACGGAAGTGGCAGCAAAACCATCATCGTTGACAACGATCAGTTGGAAATCAGTCCGCCCCGAGACCGAAACAGCACCTTTGAACCACAGTTGATCCCGAAACGCCAGAAGCGGTTCAATGGCTTCGATGAGAAAATACTTGCCATGTATTCCCGAGGCATGAGCGTCCGGGATATGCAGGCCATGCTACTGGAACTCTATGAGATCGAAGTCTCTGAAGCCCTGATCAGTAGCGTTACCGATGCTGTGCTCGATGATGTCCGTACATGGCAGAGCCGCCCGCTTGACCTGGTCTATCCAATTGTTTATTTCGACTGTATTGTCGTCAAAAGCCGTCAGGACGGCAAGGTCAGCAACAAAGCGGTCTATCTTGCGTTGGCAGTGACCATGGAAGGCCAGAAAGAACTGCTGGGACTCTGGATATCGCAGAACGAAGGAGCAAAGTTCTGGCTCGGTGTCATGACTGAACTGAAGAACCGAGGTGTCCAGGATATCCTTATCGCTGCCGTTGACGGGCTTGTCGGTTTCCCTGATGCTATTGGTGCTATCTACCCGGAAACGGAAGTCCAGCTCTGCATCGTCCACATGGTTCGCAACTCCACGAAATACGTCTCATGGAAAGATCGCAAGATGCTTTGTGCCGATCTGAAAACCATTTACGGCTCGAAGACCCTGGAAGAAGCAGAACTGAGTCTGCAAGCCTTTGAAGAGAAATGGGATAGCAAATATCCCACCGTCAGCCAGCTCTGGCATCGGCATTGGGATAACATTATTCCGTTTTTCGCCTATTCCGCAGAAATCCGGAAAGTCATCTATACGACTAATGCTATTGAGTCCCTGAACCGGTCACTGCGGAAAGTCTTGAAAACTAAGGGCTCTTTTCCAAATGATGAATCAATCATGAAGTTGATATATCTGGCGATGAAGAATATCTCGAAAAAATGGACGATGGCAATCCAGAACTGGGGTTCGGTTATCAATCAGCTTTCCATTAAATTTGAGGGTAGAATTCCGTTATGACAAATGGCCGTTTACACAGTTTTCTGTACAAACCCTCAAATACCGTTGTTCTCCGTTCTGTTCTTGTGTCATGCCTTGGTTATGAAAACAATGAGCAGGGCAATCGTTCCCTTGATGCGTTAGTCCATCGTTTGCGTTTAAAAAAGGATGGCCTCGAATACGACATACCTGTTAAAACCGTTCATGGATCAGGCTACATCTTTTCAGCCCCCATTACTATCGTTTGAAACCCCTGAGATTTTATTACTTGAGCAATAAGCTTTGCACAAGTTCAAGCAGTTCCCTTTTCTTGATAGGCATGGTGATGAAGCTTGTGCAGCCTGCCTCTAATGCTTTTTCTTTGTCTTCTCTTGAGCTAAATGCTGTATGAGCTATGACAGGTAACTCTGGCCTGAGCTGTTTGATCTGCCTTGTTGCATCGTAACCATTCATCACGGGCATCTCAATGTCCATAAGCACAAGATTTATTTCCGGGTGGTTTTCAACCATGCTAACGGCTTCCTGGCCATTATTTGCAAAGCAGGTGCTCAGATTTTCTTTTTTCAAAATTCTTTCCATCAAGCTGAGGTTCACATAGTCATCTTCGGCTATAAGAACAGTAGGAGCGTTGTTGCTATGATGCATTGAAAACTTTCCTTATGGTTGAAATGTTTTACCCCTCAGAGTATGTACTCTCAATCCTTGAACCGTTTCTCAATCTCCTTGCTTGGTTTGGCATAACCTGCAGTGTGAGGAGAAGAGCCTTTAAGCAGTAACGTTTCATTGTCGCAACCAGAGTGGCTCTCATCACTCTTATCCATGTCATCCTCCACTATATTCCACTCGGCATAATGCATCTCTTCCAGTGCGCAGCATAACACCTCCGAAAAAATAAGCTCCATGCGCTCGGCAACATCCTCTTTAGCCATTAATTCAGCGCGAAACCCAGCATCGGCTTTCATTCTCTCAATGAGAGCTTCCAATGGCTCCTGAGGCATAATAGTAGTTGTCTTTAATCCTTGAATCGTGTTTCAATTTCTTTGGTAGGCATTGCAACGCCACCGACCTTCGGTGAAGATCCTTTGAAGAGTGATGATGATGAGCCGCCATAAAGAAAAGGGTAGGCATTCACGAGTAAGCGCTTGGTTCCTTTTCCGACATTTTCGAGATAATCACCAACAGTCCACCATGTGCCATCAACGTAGGTTTCAACTAATCTTCCGTATGCTTCTCCCCAGTTGGTAAAGAGACCTGATAATTTACTCATGGTCAGTATGTTTTTTGCTTACAAATACGTTATGGCAGCATTGGCCTGAAGATCATCCAACAGATTTCCCAAATTTAAAACTAATTCTTACAAATATCATAAAAAAATATAATATTTGTAATATTAGTAAGGCGATTAATGGACCCAATAAAATGAAGATGATTATGCTCTTTAATCTGCTCAATAGAAAAACAGAAAACCCATTATCAGGATGTCGTTTACCGCTGTCAATCACTGCAGATGCAATGGAGGAAACAGCTTGTGTGGTTACTTGCAGGGCAAGTATTGATGAACGTCTGCTAGCAGAAAAGATGAAACAGGTCAAAGAAAATTCAGCTCCCGGCTACGAGTTTATTTCCGGGCATAGAAGAGGCTATTGTGGATTCGCTACAGGAATAGAAGTTGACGTCTGGACAATGTCAACATAGCTCAATGAACTTTTGTGTTCTCGTATTGTCATCAACTTCGGCGTTTTAATCAGGCTAAACAAGGATGTAACATGATGTTTCAAGAGTCTATGATAATACCCTCCCTCTATACAGAGGACGATCAGCAGGTCATTGAGCGCTGGATAAAGCATTCCGAGATGGGTACGGAAGATAATGACCTTAATGATGCGAACAGAGTTGCAGAAATTGCTCTTTGTTCAGTTCAGGGCCGCCTTCCACAAGGCATTGCAATCAGGGAAGATGGTTCACCGGTCATTTGTCGTAAAACCTGGCATTGTCAAGTTCCCATGCGCAATGATCTTCTTTTTCCGACACATCTTCTTGACATTAACTGGGATGATTCTCAGCCCGGATTTTCATGGCCTGAATCATATTACGCAACAGTTTTTCCGGGCTATAATGTCTATGCAGTCACTATCTCTCAGGGTTCAGGCGACTCTCACGGATATTACGATCTTGCCATTGGCTGTTTCATGGCTGACGAACCCGGAGAGATAACGGCAAAGGCGTCCCTGGTTATACAGGCATGGTGGGAATCATGCCACCAGACAGTAAAAAAATTCGCATGGAAGGAGTTGCTGAAATCCGGTCAGATTGATGCTGTAACTGCTTTGCGGCTTCGCGATGAGGTTTGGAACAAGGTGGTAAACCATTAAACAATAAAACATACCAAGCCATGTCAAACGAAACAATTGATGATATCTCAGGCGGCATCAACGCCATCGGCGGATCCGCAGGCAGAATTGTCACGCAGCAGGTTGAACTGGTCACACTCGCTATTGAATCAGTCGCACAGCTGTTTACGCCCGTTCTCAAAACAGCTGCCGATATAGTTACAGGAGCAGTAAACGGCGTTAATCAAGTGTTTGAGGGCGCATCATCGGCAATTGAACAGAAAAAGTAAATCACTTTTTTTAAAATCAATAAGACCACATTTCCATGTCTGAAGAGCATGCAATTGTAAATCCGACACAGACTATCACTCCGCCAGGGATGTCCGGACTTTTAAAACTGGTTCCCTTCGCTTTACCCTTGGCACTCCCTCTTGCACTTCCACTATTGCTGCACGCAGTACACGGTATTGCTGTTGGGGGTATAGGAGTTGTGGCTGCGACCCTTGCACTGGGACCAAAAGGGAAGGACCTGATAAAATCTTCTGGTGAAGCGCTCTTCAACATGTTACCAGTACCTGAAAAGAGAGAGTCGGGACAAGGAAAAAAAGAGGAAATCAATCAGCCACTGGAAGCGTAATAGTCAAAGTTGGCATTACAATGTTTCGTGATAACTTCCATGTTGATTCGAGGGTAACTGCGGGTGTTAAATACAGTGCAATGCTGTTGCCATTTTTTTGAGCGCCTTTGGCATTTGATGAAATGACCTCATAAGGCGAGTTCCAGGGTTCTTAAGAACTCGCCTCATAATATAGGATTCCTAACGTTGACCAGCTGCTGATGATTCATGGTAATCATATGCATGTAATGAAGAGTCTTTGATGAAAAGTGACTCATCACCGCTTTCACCAGTCCTGATTCTGTAGGCTGCTGTAATCTCCGACACGAAGATCTTGCCGTCTCCGACCTCTCCGGTCTGAGCATGCTTTAAAATACACTTGATAGTTTCCTCCAATTTAATGTCACGCACAACGATTGATAGTAATCGCCTGGAAATGAGCGACGTTTCTCTCATATCCCCCCGAAAGATTGCTTTTTTGAATTTCGTGTCATTACCCTGTCCGGTAACGTCCCACCACGAAAAGAAATCAACATCAATCTCATGCAGAGATTGTTTCAACTCGTCATACTTGCTTGCCCGAATGATTGCCTCAATTTTTTTCATGGCTTTAATTTTGGTTTGGTTGTAACTACACGATTTGGTCCTGAACAAAAACATTTTAAAAAAGCGGCATGCCTTCGCTTCAACAATCGCTCCTGGCATTCTCCCCTATTCAAGTTCAATTTTGATTTGAGAATGGGGGAATTCAGCTCTCAGTGCATTGAGTAAAAGGTCCTCCTGAATTGGCCCGAATTGATCAACTTTTACGGGGAAGTAGGGACTCTCACTTCCGTAGACAAACTCATATTTACCGCCGGGGCTTTTTTTCAGATACTCAACACTCCACCCTTCCCTATTCCCAAGAGTTCCCCACCGAACAAGAATCAAATCATCTGTCATATTGCCTCCTTGTTTCACCGATTCTTTATCTGAAGCCAAATGTAATTGTGCAACTCTCATGCCAATGCAATTTTTGTTGAATAACAAGCACTTGGCAGCAATCAATAAGCCCCAGTGACTGCATATTTCAATGTTCAGCTATTTGGCAGGGTGCATTATTCAATGCAGCCATAGAGAGCTTTTTAATATCCAGGAGGGATAAGAGGATGAAAAACTCACTTGACTATGGATATATTTTGTTATAACATGTGGTATAACAAAACAGGGAGGAAGTGTTATGCGTGCTACGGTAACAAAGATTGGTAATTCTACAGGCGTTATCCTGCCCAAGGCAGCGGCTGATCGACTTAAGGTAAAGCAAGGGGACGTCGTATTTTTAACGGAAACGCCGACAGGGTATACGGTAACCCCCTACGATCCGGAATTTGCAGAGCAAATGGAGGCTGCCCGTCGAGGGATGACAGAGTACCGGAACGCTCTCCATGAGCTTGCCAAATGACCTGGCGCTGGCTTCTTGATGAGGTAGTCCTTGCCATACATGACGAACAAATTGCTGTGCACGGCGGAAGCCCCGGCATTCGCGATGCCGGGCTTGTTTCCTCAGCCCTTTCCCGCCCGAAACACAAGGCAAATTATACTGACTCGTCCGTTTTTGATTTGGCCACCGCCTATGCCTTTGGCATTATTCGTAACCATCCTTTTGTGGACGGCAACAAACGCACTGGGTTTCTTGCTGCCTATGTGTCTCTGAATATTAACGGATGGGAGCTGAGATCAACAGAAGTCGAAGCTGTTAACGCGGTTATTGATTTGGCTGCAGGCGAAATGGATGAACCCGGTTTTTCGGACTGGCTTAAAAACAAGTCCTTTATGCGGGCCGCACGGAAATAATAAGGAAACGATTGAAAACACCTTGTTGTTGCAGAGGTGTAGAAGCTCATCGAGGCTACCAAAATCAACTGGAATGCCGCGTTTGAATGGTTTTTCCTTTTGCTGGACTATCAACCACTCACCCGCCAGGGTCTGATGAAATCAAGGCAATCAAAGCATGGCTGACAATCCGCACAAAGATGAAGGTGGACAGCGTTTTCTGAAGTGAATCCAATTGAGATTGGCAGGAGTGAATACTGATTTTTTAAAACTGTTTGGAAATTTCTTAATTATTTCTTAATAATCAACAAGCATTAATTGCAGTCTTAAATATTTCTCTCAGGGACTGTTATAATGTGGCAGTCTGTTTGATACCCCATCATATCGTTCAGAGTAGTCCCCTATATGTCTTTATTATAAAAAAATTTATACGACTTGGCACTGGTTGTGGTAATCGCAATATTTTAATCGTAATGCGATTTTTCACGTTACTGTGACAACATCAGTATGTGAAGCATAATTCTGATTGGTTTCCCTTCGTTAAGATAAACGTCAAACATCATCGGGTGGCCGAGTGGCCTTTCCGAACTGAAATAGTCTGAGACACAAAGAATAGGAGCACTCCTCATGTCCCTTACGGATTCTCTCAAAGCGGTGATTGAGTCATCTCTAAGCAAAGATGAGCGGGAACACGCAGTTGTGTATGTGGACGACAGAGTCTTGCCTCCAGGCACCTTCACACTGGGCGAACGCGAGTGCCAGATCGACTATCCCTACGTAACTGTATTTATTGACGACGCTCCAGGAGGGAACTGGATGCACTCCTGTCGTTACCTCCTGATCCATCCAGATGGGGATGCAGTTACCTCTATCGACAGTGACCGTCCTCCGCTCTTTGGCATCCTTCCCTCAAGCTGGCGGGTGCTGATATGCCCTGCCGGTTTGGAAGAATGGAAACTCATCCCAATCGAAGTTCCACCAAAACCACAAACCACATAAAGGAGAATCAATATGCCAGTCAATTCATCCGTTGCCGCAAGAATTCGGCAGACCGCCATTGCCGGATTGGCCTCGAAAGAGGTCAATTTGACTCATCTTTCCATGTCGTTAGAGATCATCCCTGCCGGACATGTTTTTAATCTTTTTGGAAGCACGGTTACTGCGCGCTATGCTTCGGTGCTTCTCTTTGTGGATCACAACCCGGGCGCGAACTGGGGACATGCGTGTACGTACAGGTTTTTCGATCCGACAACTGCGCGTTTTCTGCATGAAGAAACCGCCCTCTTTCCACCTACTCTAAGCGGAATCTCATCGCTGGAACTTTTCCATGCTCCCGCGATTCCATCTGCAACGGCGGCGCAACTGGCGATTTTGCCAGGTGCCCGTTCGATTCAGAATGGCCCCCCGCCGTTCAATAACAACGAGCAACGTTATGCAATTCTGTGGACCAGCCAGATATCGAATCGGCGGCACGTGGAAGATTTAGAATTCCTGTGGCGCACGCTGGTTCATGTCTGCGGGTTTACGGCGGCCAATATCTATGTGCTTTGCTATAACGGAACCATCAGTGCAACAGATGTGACAGGATCGATTGGTTCATGGGCAGGTAACAATACGCCTTACCAGATGAATGTTTTCGGCGCTGCGACAGTGGCCAATCTGCAGTCAGTCTTCAATACCCTGAAGGGCAAGCTGCAGGCCAATGATCTGCTTTTCGTCCACACGAACAATCATGGATCGCCGACCGGATTGTGCGTAGATTCCTCTTCAGTTCTGGTACCTTCCCAACTGGGTAACATGCTGTCGCTTCTTCCGGTCTTCGACAAGCTGGTCGTCACCATGGAGCAGTGCTTCTCCGGCGCATTTCAGGGAACTGTGATACAGAAAAGTACGGCGAAGAACACTGTTTTTGCCTCGGCCGTTCCGTCGGACAAGACCTCTGCGGGTGCTGCACACTTCGACCCGTGGGCGCTGGATCTGATTGAAGCCATCAACGGTGCAACGCCTTCCGGTGGTGCATTACCCTCCAAACCGACCCTCAGCAGCAATGGCCTGGTTTCCATCAAAGCCGCCTGCGACTGGGCAAAGTCTACCGATACCGGTGTGGGCGATGATCCGCAGTATGGCGACAACCCGGCAGGCTGCGGCAATCTGATCTTCCTCAGCGCTTCCGCTGGCTGGCGCTACAACGATCTGACGGCGGCATCAGGCGGTGCTCCGCTTGCAGCCAGCGATCCACGCGGCTACACTTGGGATGTCGACAAGACAGAGCATGCGCTCTATCAAGGCACGGACAATCACATTCATGAACTGTGGTTCAATGGCGCTTGGCACCACAACGATCTGACCGTTGCCGCGGGCAATGCGCCGCTCTCCGCGAGCGAACCATTCGGTTATACGTGGGACGTGGACAAGACCGAACATGCCATCTATCGCAGCGCAGACGGCCATGTTCATGAGCTGTGGTTCAACGGCGCGTGGCACCACAACGATCTGACCGTCGCAGCAGCAAATGCGCCTGTGGCGGCGAGCAATCCGTTTGGGTATACCTGGAGCGTGGACAAGACGCAGCATGTCATCTATCGCGGCACGGACAATCACATCCATGAACTCTGGTTCAATGGCGCCTGGCACCACAACGATCTGAGCGTCGCAGCAGCAAATGCGCCTGTGGCGGCGAGCAATCCCTGCGGTTATACCTGGGATGTGGACAAGACGCAGCATGTCATCTATCGCGGCACAGACAATCACATCCATGAACTGTGGTTCAATGGTGCCTGGCACCACAACGATCTGACCGTCGCAGCAGCAAATGCGCCGGTGGCGGCGAGCGATCCCTGCGGTTATACGTGGGATGTGGACAAGACGCAGCATGTCATCTATCGTGGCACGGACAATCACATTCATGAACTGTGGTTCAATGGTGCCTGGCACCACAACGATCTGACTGTCGCAGCAGGCAATGCGCCAATTGCTGCTAAAGACCCCGGTGGCTACACTTGGAGTGTAGATAAGACGCAACATGTGGTCTACCTTGGAACCGATGAGCACATTCACGAACTATGGTTTAACGGTGCCTGGCATCACAACGATCTGACCGTAGCTTCAGGCGAGTCGACGCTGGCTGCAGGTGAGCCGCGCGGCTACACCTGGGACGTGGACAAGACCGAACACGTGATTTTTCGCGGCAAGGACGGCCGCATCTATGAGCTGTGGCTGTAGTTGTGATGCGGGTCGGAGAGGTGACCCCGTTTGATTGGACAGGAGTTCCACCGAGATAAGTCGAGCCTTTCGGTTTAGCGTTTCCAAAGCGTCGCTGCCGACTTGCAGCCGAATAGTATCAGTGGTTTAGGGGCATTATGTGAGCTTACCAGCTTCCATAATGTCCTGTATTTTTTCCGTACAGAAGCGTCCATCACACACTCGTTACCAGTATTTTACATAAATATGTAACTGGAAAATTGACGGATGTAAGCAAAAAAAATTTCACCTGATATCACGCTGAACAGAATTTGCAGTTCAAATGGAGGCAGCCCGTCGCGGCATGTCAAAAAAGTCTATTATTCGGGTCGCACGGGAATAAGAAGGAAACGACGGTAGTGTGACAATCCTCTGCAATTTTTTGAATCTCTTAACGATCTCTTTTTGATTCGTTTCCTGAAAAAAGGTGAAATCCAAGAACGGGGATTTGCGGAGTTCATTTCGCTTACGGCGATGATGATGTCGCTGGTTGCACTCTCCGTCGATACAATGCTGCCCGCCCTCTCAGAGATAGGCCGCGATCTTGGAGTCATCGACAACAACAGCTCACAGCTCATCATCTCCCTGTTTTTTTTCGGAATGGCTTCCGGACAACTGCTCTACGGGCCGGTGTCAGACAATACCGGGCGCAAACAGGCTATTTATCTGGGTTACGGCCTTTTCATAACCGGCTGCCTACTTTCGCTCGTCGCCACTACCCTGCCTGTCATGCTGGCAGGAAGATTACTGCAGGGATTTGGAGCGGCAGGCCCCCGCATCGTCTCGGTCGCAATTGTCCGCGACCAATACGAAGGCAGAGCCATGGCCCGTGTCATGTCATTCGTGATGACGGTTTTCATCATTGTACCCATTATAGCCCCGACCCTCGGACAGGGTATGCTCTATCTTGCAGGATGGCGAGCCATTTTCGCTGCATTTCTCATTCTGGCCCTGCTCACGCTTGTCTGGTTTGCCCTCCGTCAGCCCGAAACCCTGTCGAAAGAACAAAGAATCCCGTTCTCGTTCAACCGGATCACCGGTACCATGATGACAATTTTGGGCAACCGCAACGCAATCGGCTATACAATAACCGCCGGTCTTGTATTTGGATTTTTTCTAGGCTACCTGAATTCAGCCCAGCAGATTTTTCAGGAATTGTATGCGCTCGGAGCAGCATTCCCCTACTATTTCGCCTTCCTTGCCCTCTCGATAGGCTGCGCATCACTGTTCAACGCACGGGTTGTGCTTCACCACACCATGCAGTCCCTTTCAAAACGCGCCCTCATTTCCATCAGCGCACTCTCAGCAGGATTCTTTCTACTAGCCCTCTTGAACCATGGACATCCCCCGCTATGGACGCTCATGGCATACCTCTTCGCAACGTTTTTCGGCACCGGAATACTCTTCGGCAACCTCAACGCCCTCGCAATGGAGTCCCTCGGAAAAATCGCCGGTATAGGAGCCGGTGTCGTAGGCTCCCTCTCAACCTTCATCTCCCTCATAGCAGGAACCGCAATCGGTCAATGCTACAACGGAACGGTCCTCCCTCTCACAACTGGATTTTTCATACTCAGCCTGGCATCGCTTGCCGCAATGCGATGGGCAGAAAAATAAACTGACAACACCCCAACTGCTTACCGTCGAAATAAATTACGATAGTAATGGGCTTTTTCTGAAATGAAGAAAAAAACAACATCTTGAAACATTGTATCCCAGCAGAAAGTATACCAAAGACTATAAATTAAGAGGGAAGTTATGAGCGACTATAATGATAAAGAACTTCTGGACTCAATTGAAGCTGGAGAATGGAAGTCAGTAAATAACCTTGATGACATTAAAGCAACATTAATGACGGCTGCATCAGAAACAGCCTTAAAAGATTACAGGATTAATGTCAGGATTTCTAAACGAGATGTTGAGGTATTAAAAACTAAGGCATTGGAAGAAGGGATCCCATATCACACACTCGTTACCAGTATTTTACATAAATATGTAACTGGAAAATTGACGGATGTGAGCAAAAAAAATCTTACCTGATTTCCCGCTGAACAGAATTTGCAGAGCAAATGGAGGCAGCCCATCGCGGCATGTCAAAAAAATCTATTATTCGGGTCGCACGGGAATAAGAAGGAAACGACAGTACCTTGTGATACACGTCCACAATAAGCAATGACTTGTTGTCTTATACGGAAACCATATAAACATTGTTGGCGCAAAGCTGATCATTAAAACCACATCATGGAGAAGGGAACGAAAATGGACGAAGAGTTTCTATCCAAGATAAAGGGGTCCGAAAGTACTTTCGTGATCCACTCCGATGCAGGTGCTTGTGCTGCTGCGGCTGTCATGGGAAATATTGCTGTTCGCAGTCAAGAAGATGGTTCGTATTTTCGCTTATCAGACAATTTCATCCCAATGGTTGATGACTTTGCCAGCGAGGAGTTCGACGCAAATACTGCCCCCGACCAGATCGATGCGGATTTCAAGATTGATTGGGTCGGATACCTACGAACTACCGGCCTTCCAGCCTGCGGTCTCCAATACAAGGACAGACGCACGCCTGAAGAGAACACCATGCGTTATCTTCAGGTGTACAGACGCATTCCGGCAATGAAGCCTAGGATGGTTCATGAGTCGCGGGAACTTTCGGTACCAGATGAGTATAGACTGGACTATGAAAAACTTGTGGCTCTCATCAAGGCTGGTGGAGATCTCAAACCATATCTTAGCCGTGACATTGACAAAAAGAATCGCCCTGATAAAAATGACGCCTTGCTCAACTCTTGGGGGATACAACATCTGCACTTCCGCACAAAGGGAACCGATCAACTATTATTCTGCGTAATAGCAGAATCAGATGTGTTCGTTATCCAGACGTTGTCTCATAACGAGGAATATCTATGGGTAAATACTCAGCTTGTTGAGATTTTGCACAGGAATTGGCCAAAGCTGATTCTTCGTGCAAAACATAATGGTCTTCGAGCAGAAGCTATTTCGGCAGACAAACGTTACACTCTTCGTAGCTACAATACAAATTTTGTGGTTACCGTTGCTGATGGAACTGTTTATCTTCCACTTGCAGGGGGCACAATGGCGTCTGGTGACTCTATGGAAGATAGGGTAAACTGCCGTAAGATTTTTTCAGAACTTGAACATTATAAAAATATCGTTGTGCAGAATGCACACGCTATTCGGACTGCACTCAATATTCCTGCTTCACAAAAGCTAGTAGTTCGGATGGCTTTCGATAACCGTGACTGTTGCCTTTATGAACCGACGAGAGCAACACGAATTGGTGGTTTTGCTCCAACTCGTAGTAGTAGTTGGGCTGACGAAGGAAGCCCAATTAAAAACAATCATTAACAACTTAATTTTTGTACAAAATTGCCAACCAGCCGCTCAAGCCGACCAGCGGCAAAAGGCGTTATCGCTTTTGGTTGGTTTGGTGGGCTGGGCAGGCCGCTTACCACAACGTTCAAAGTCTGATGACTACTCTTGCCAAAAAGATTTGTTACATAATCAACGTTAAGTAGAGTAACCCATTTTCAGAAGATTCGTTAGCAATTAGCAACAGACCCCACACTCGTCTTCCACCTCTTGCATGAGCATCGCTCAGTATTGCATTTTATCGGACATCTAAGTTCTGGCTTGTCAACTCTGGTGTTGATTGTTAATGCTTGAAATCAAATAAATGCCAGTAATCTTGGTTTACTGGCCAATATTTGCTATCTATTACGGATAGTTAATAGCTCGATTATGTAACAAGACAGCCGCCGTGCCTACAGATATCAGCATAGAACACCTCAAAAAGCGGTTTGCTCATCATCCTCACATTACCCGTGAAGAGTTGCTGGGCTTTTACAGGTCAGTTGAGCCTGATTTAAAAGAGTCAACTTTTGCCTGGCGGATCTATTCGCTTAAAGAAAAAAGCCAGCTTAAGCCTATAAGGAGAGGTGTGTACACCTTCTCAACAAAGCCTCAGTTTCACCCACAGGTAGAGCCCAAACTAAACGAGATAGCTCTAAAGCTTAACAAGGCGTTTCCTGTCGCTCGAAAGTGTGTGTGGAACACACAATGGCTGAACGAGTGGATGATTCACCAGCCCGGTCGATTCTTGCTGTTGGTTGAGGTTGAAGTGGTGGCAATGGAATCAGTTTTTTATTTTCTGAAGGACGAGAAATATAAAAACGTCTATTTAAACCCTGATGAAAACCTTCTTGAGCGTTACATCTATGAGGAGAGCGAGTCCATCATTGTTAAACCGCTGGTAACAAAAGCTCCTCTTGAAAAAGAACAGCAAATATCCACGCCCTCACTTGAAAAAATATTGGTAGACATTTTTGTTGACCGTAAACTGTTCAGCGCTTTTCAAGGCAGTGAACTTGTGCATATTTTCAACACGCTCTACAGTACTTATGCGCTTAACATCACCAAAATGACGGCTTATGCCAAACGGAGAGCCAAAGATCAGGAACTGATTGATTTTATGACAAAAAACACCCTTCTCTCGGAGTTACTCAGCAAATGATCTTACCAGAGTCATATACACCAGACTGGATCAGGAGAAAAAGGAAAAACTACCGTAATAACGCCCCTAACCCTTCCATTATGGAAAAGGTTATTTATGCCCTTTCCTTAGTCGAGCAGTTGGCGCAAACCGACATGTCTTTTACCTTCAAAGGAGGAACAAGTCTCCTTCTGATTTTACCCGAACCTAAACGGTTCTCCATTGATGTAGATATTGTTACCACCGAAAGCAGAGAAAATATCGAAGCCGTTTTAACCGGCATTTGTTCGGGAGGTATATTCAGTAAATTCGAATTGGACGAACGGAGAAGCTATAAACCCGGCATACCCAAGGCTCACTACAAACTCACTTTCTTTTCGCAGTCTGACAAGAAAGAGCTATGGATCTTGTTGGATATTCTGTTTGAAGAGCATGGATACCCGGCCTTGGTGCAAGCGCCGATTATAAACGAGTGGATTCAAACAGACGATACACTGGTTACCGTTCAAATACCTTCCGCTGATTCCATCACAGGTGATAAACTCACTGCTTTTGCCCCCAATACCGTTGGAATTCGATTCAGAGTTGAGGATACCGATGGAGGCATTACCGAAAAACAAATGGAAGTGATGAAACAACTCTTCGACATTGGTATTTTATTCGACAGGATATCCAATCTCGATCATCTCAAGCAATCCTTTTCTACAGCATCACAAAAAGAGATTTCTTACAGAGGGGAGGCAAACATTACAACCGAGTCGGTGTTGAACGATATTATCTCCACATCATTGATGATTGGCTCGCTGGGCAAGTTCTTTGATCCGAATCAAGAGTTTCAGTACATAGCAAAAGGCCTGACACAATTAAAGTCCTACATCTACAATGGGTCATTCCGTATCGATGATGCGGTATTAGCATCTTCCAAGGCAGCTTATCTGGCCGCTATGATCCTGACAGATTATGATGGAGAAATATTACGATGGGCGGCGGGCAATGATATTACGAATTACAGCATAGCTCCCATAGAGTACCAGTTTCTCAACAAACGAAGAAACATCCCCGGAGCACCTTTGTTTTATTGGTATCAAACGTTGAGCTTGTTAGGGAAATTATAGCCAGACACAATTGAAACTAAAGCTCTCCGATCATCGGGCGCAATGTAGCATAACAAACATTATGCGAGATTACCTGTTTACATAATATCCTGTGTTTTTTCCGCACATAAGTCCTGACAAAACAACAATATTTGGCAATTTCTCGTCAAAGCCTTACAATGATGGAGCTTGATCCGCAGGATTACATTCGTTAAGACACATACAACATAATCGGGGGATAGAGATGATTCCAGAGAAATTAACGGAAGTATTGAAGCATGATGGTGTGGTTGCGATAGCAACGTTGGGGCAGGATGGACCTCATATGGTTAATACCTGGAACAGCTATGTACGCATTACTGATGCTGAACGCATTTTGATTCCTGTAGGGTATATGCACCGTACAGAAGCGAACATTGCTTTTAACAATCAGGTGTTGATTACACTCGGCAGCCGCAAGGTCGCTGGAAATATGGGCCCTGGCACCGGCTTCCTGATCAAAGGAACCGCGAACATTGAAACCTCAGGCGTTGACTTTGACGGAACCAAAGCAAAATTTGCATGGGCACGTGCAGTCATGGCAGTAACTCCCAACTCCATTGAACAGACATTGTAAGAGAGCCCTCCATCCCTTGCAATCTCATATGATAGTTTAATTCGCCTCTTGCAGCATGGCATTGCGCCACTGAGTGTCAGATGCCATGTTGCTGATGACTCCAAGTATCTTGATGTGACCGTTCGGATCTGAAATCGGGGTAAGCACAAGGAAAATAATACGGGCTCTGTTTCCGGATTCCTTGTCATGCAAACCGTTTTTGCTCACTCCAATAATAACAGCAGCTTCTTTCATGCCATCGAGTCTGGCATGGGGTATTCCAATCTCCGACCCAGCATAGGTTCCACCCTGTTTTTCACGCTCCAATAATCTCTTCCATGCCTCCTCTTCATCGATATCGGGTCGAGCCATGCAACACTCATGAAGCAACAGCCTGAAAGCTTTTTTTTGCTCAACAACACCACCCAGTACAACCACCTTTGCATTCCTGACCAGCTCTTTCCATTCATTGTGCGGCAATTTATCGAACCCTGGCATCTTCTTCCTGATCAGAAGCGGCTCTTCATTGACCTGAGATGAACCGGAAGCACCGCCCTGCCGGGTATCAAAGACCGTTACACTTATATCCCGACATTCATCTATCAATCGTTCAACAACGCTCTTTTTCCCTTGCATGCGCTGCCACAAGGAAAGTGTTCCTCCTGAATTACCGATAATGATATGTCCGACCCGGTATTCCCGGGCAAACTGCAGAATTGTTTTTACCGCATCATCACCTTTATAGTTAAACACTGCCGCGCCAAGCTCCCTGGCAAGAGCCATAGTATCAGAAAACTGGCGATTCGATCCTTCATCCGGCACGGGTGAGGTTTCGGCAAGATTCTGTACATAGACGGCATACCAGTTTTTATTCAATCGTCCTGCTATTCTCGATGCATGGCGAATAAGTGCCTCACAGTTCAAGCTGTTTGAACTGAGGCATACCATTATCTGATCAGGATTCGATGGAAATTCATCAGCAAGTTGGGTTCGCCGTTTCAAATCGATTTGTGAAGCGAGTTCACGAAGAGTCAGCTCTCGAAGCTGTTCCAGACTTTCAGGTTTGAAAAAGTCAGATACAAGAGTTCCCGGGTGTCCGGGTAAAAAGAGCTTGCCCTCAATCAGACGCTGCCGCAAGTCATCAGGGGTAATATCAACATTGACGAGCTGTTCGGCCTGCGACAAAAGCCGATCAGGCACACGCTCTTTCACCTTTATACCGGTTACCTGTTCTACTGTTTCATAGAGACTTTCAAGATGCTGGATATTAAGTGTCGAAATTACATGGATACCGGCAGCGAGAATCTCCTCAACATCTTCATAACGTTTGGCATTTTTGCTTCCCGGTACATTAGTATGCTGAAGTTCATCAACCAGAACAACCGATGGCTGCCGCTTCAGGATGGCGTCAATATCCATCTCTGAAATTTCGATCCCTCTGTAGATCTGTTTTTTACGGGGGATAAGCTCAAGCTTCGAAAACAAGGAGGCGAACTCCTCCCGTTCATGAGTCTCAACAAAACCTGCAACAATATCAATACCGTTTTCATGGAGACGTTCCGCCTCCTGAAGCATCGCAAGGGTTTTGCCAACCCCTGGAGAGTACCCGAGATAAATTTTGAGCTTCCCTTTTTGCGAGCGCTGGATGAGACGCAAAAAACTGTCGGTAGTGTTAGTTGCCACGGGTTCTCATTTGTTGAAGATGGGATAACCGGTTATTCATCCATGCGTTCAGTGATGCAACAAGATACCTATCACTCCAGCAGCTCCTGCGAGAATAAAAAAGATAAGTATTCCCAGAAACAAGTAATGATAAACGTTCATGATTCTCGATCCTCCTTATTCACCAATATCGGTGGCTGTCAGACTATCCTTTTGTGCAAGGGAAGAATGAAGTGAAAAACAGAACCTTTTGTATAGACGCTCTCTGCGCTTACCTTGCCGCCATGAGCCTCAACAATCTCTTTGACGATGGAGAGCCCCAGTCCTATCCCGCTTTTCTGCTGCTGACCGGGAACCCTGTAAAACTGTTCAAAAAGGTGCTCCATGTGTTCGGGGGATATACCCTCACCGGTATCTGCAACGGAAAAGCGTATGTTGTTCTGATCCTCAACCGCGCTTATCGTTACTGTTCCACCAGGAGAAGTAAAGCGCAGGGCATTCGACAAAAGATTGGCAAAAACATATCGGATGCTGTCGGAATCAGCCATAACATCAGGCAACCCATCCGGGATATTGTTTACAATGCTCACACCCTGATCTTTGGCCGGAACAAGAAACGACTCAACTCCTTCAATGCCCAGATGCGAGGGTGAAACAGCTTTAATGTCCAAATGAGCCATTCCGGACTCAATACGGTTAATATCAAGCAGATCGTCAATAATGTGCACCAGTCGCTCACTTTCATCCCGAGCTGCCAAAAGCAGATCAGCCTGTTTTTCATTCAGCTTCCCTATACGTTCTTCGAGCAGGAGATGGATCGACATTCTCAAAGATGTCAGTGGTGTTCTCAACTGATGGGATACCGTAGAGATCACACTTCGTTTCAACTCCAGTTGTTCATGCTCTTTGGTAACATCCTTGAAAATCAAGGCTGTTCCTGCATACCCGAGACTCTCATCTCCTGCTGGAATAGGTACCGCCATAGGTTGAAAGAAATGCTCCTGGTTGTCAGCAAAATGCTGGATAAAACCATTGCCCTCTGCAGATTCTGCCAGAGAACCCTGTCGGAGAGCTTTTTGCCACAACTGAAGCAACCATTCTCGACCAAGATCACTGACATTTACTCCCGGTTTCAATCCGAAATAGTGCTCAGCAGATTCGGTTGAAACTTCAACTTTCCCGTCACTATCGAGCACAGCTATTGGCGAAGGGAGCACCTTGAATACTTCCTGTGTAGCTTTCCTTGTCAGAACAAGAGCTTCCTTGTCACTTTTACGGATTTTACGCAGAGTCGCGGCCATTTCGTTGAACGATCTGGAAAGCTGTCCGATTTCATCGTTTGATGTGGTATCAAGCACAAGATCAAGGTTACCCTTCCGGATCTCCTCCGCCGATGCAATAAGCTTCTTTATCGGCATAAGAATCCATTGATGCGACCGATAGCTGAACAGCAGGGCGATAAAAGCGCTGGCAATGATGGCGACAAGCACATTGTTATGGGCTGAAGCCGCCATCTTCCATGCAGTATTGTTTGCCCGCTGCATATTGGACTGGTTCATTTCAAGCACTTCGCCGGCAAGCAGCTTCATGCGCTGAACCAGGGGCAGGAGATCGGAAAAATAACGGTTCTGTCTTTCTGAAAGCGATACAGTCGGGTCAGTAACCCTGGAAATAACTCTGGTATATTCCGTAAAGAGTGCCTTTATCTGTATGGCTTTCTGATGTTCACCCGGCAGGGTGATATTGCCAAGTTCGAGCTGCAGTGCATGGAGGAATTCCTCGTTGTGCTGCCGGATATTTGCCATGCCCTGATCATAATGCCCGGTAAAGGTAAAAAGCACTCCGCTGTCAATATGGTCAAGGGATTCAGACATTTCCTGACACGCAAGAACACTTCTGTAGTTCTGCCTGAGGATAACATCAATAGCACCGCCAAGTGAGTCGATCTGACGGATAGTTACGAAACCCATTGCCGCAACAATCAGGAGCAGACCGCCAAACCCGAGCAAAAGTTTTTGTCGTATGCTGATCATAAGTATCCTTTATGCATATATGTCAGAAAGAGCATCAACAAAAACTATACCTTAACCGGCAGAATCACAAAGGGAATACCGTGTACATAGAGATTCTGCTGCACGGCAAATACGGTGTAGTTGTGCAGCCAGCGATCCATAATGGTTTCGTTGGTAAAAACAAGCTGCCCGC
>SESF01014683.1_pt1 | contig 25511 bp, 25 predicted proteins | sample 3171521 | NCBI WGS metagenome assembly SESF01 (sample SAMN10866945, study PRJNA518727) | freshwater metagenome | biome: subpolar coniferous forest; feature: holomictic lake; material: water; isolation source: holomictic Lake 227, 6 m and 8 m depth | place: Canada: near Kenora, Ontario | collected...
ATACCTGAAAGGCAGCCGCCACCGCCATTGGATGTTCGATGTTGGATGTTGAGATCCTTCGGCCTTCGGATTTCGGCCTTCTTTCGGGTTTCGGCCTTCGGTCTTCGGATTTCAGGGCTGCAGAACATGATCTTCCCTCAACTGGCCGGACTTTAGAGCAGCCCTGCGGGCTCGTGGAGCTGCTTTGGAAACAGTGGACAAGGGCCGGCCGTGAGGACACCTTATCGCCTATGATGAATTTACTTCGGAAGGGTCTGACGCTGGCCGCCCAGGTTTGTGGCGTCGCTGTCGTGTGCGCCGTGCTGACTGGCCAGCGGGCCGCCGGCCAGCCCCAATCAGCGCCCGACACCTTCTCCTTCGTCACTACCTGCGATATGCGCAACTTCGTCGGGCCCGCGCCGGCCGGGAAGCGCTACTTCGACGGACTCTGCGAGGCCCTGCAAACCATCGGCGCCGGGGAATTCATGATCATCCCCGGAGATTGCGATCCGCCCGGTCCTGTGCGGGCCACCATTGACCGGTATCTCGGCACGAATTACGTGTGGTACCCTGTCTTGGGCAATCATGAATTCGGGAACAAGACCAACCTGGTCTGGCTGCGGGACTGGGCTAAGGCCGGCATTCCCAATCTGACCCGCAAGGGCCCGCCCGGAGCCGAGGAGACCACCTACTCTTTTGAGTTCAAGAATTCGCACTTCATCGCCCTCGACGAATATTTCAATGGAACGTCCGACTCCATGCTTAATAACGATATCCCCGAGGCGACCTTCGACTGGTTGGAGAAGGACTTGGCCGCCACTCGCAAACCCCTCATCTGGGTCATTGGCCATATACCCATTAAGTCTCTGCCGGACATGGACAGCGGGCGCAATCGTCACGAGGGCGGGTCGCTCACGTCCAATCCGGCCCACAAGGAGCGTTTCCTCCAACTGCTTAAGAAGTATCACGTGCGGGCTTATATCTGCGGCCACACTCACAATTGTTCAGTTGCCCGGGTCGAAGGTATTTGGCAAACCGACGCCGGCCATGCGCGTGGCGCAGGCGACAAGGGTGCGCCGAGCACCTGCCTGAAGTTCCGCATCGCAGGAGAGAAAGCGTGGGTGGACATTTACCGCGGAGACACCAATGGCGTGACGTATCTACTGCGGAAGACCGTCGAGCTGGACTGACCGGAACTCACCGCAGCCGGAACCCGCCCCCGAAGACGACCTCGGCGAGGGTGACGAACAGGAAGACCGCGCTCACCACGGCGTTCAGGCGGAAGAAGGCGATGTTGATCCAGTTGAGGCTGCGTCGGCGGGCGATCCAGTGCTCCAACACGAGGCAGCCTACGATGATCATCCAGCCCACGAGGTAGGCGATGCGGAAGCCGCACAGGAGCCCAAAGCCCAGCAAGAGCCCACACATCAGCAGGTGAGCCAGGAAGGCCGCTTGCAGGGCGTTCTTCGGCCCCCACGCGACGACGAGGGAGTGCAGCCCGTGCTTGCGGTCGAAGTCGTAGTCTTGGAGGGCGTAGATGATGTCGAACCCAACCAGCCAAAGCACCACCACGCCCGCCAGCACAACCATCTGGACAATCTCCAGGCCGGAGACATGGGTTCCCTTCACGGCCAGCCATGCTCCGACCGGGGCCAGTGCCAGCGCCAGCCCGAGAAAGAAATGCGTGTAATCCGTGAACCGCTTGGTCAAGGAATAGAAGCAGATGGCGACCAGCGCGACCGGCGAGAGATAGAAGCAAATGGGATTTAGAAAGAAGCTGGCGGCTACCAGGCCTGCGCCTGTCAGCGCACAAAGCGCTACCGCGCTGAACAGGCTGATCTGGCCCGTGGGCAGGTGCCGCCCGGCGGTGCGGGGATTCAGCGCGTCGAGCTTGCGATCCACGATGCGATTGAAGGCCATCGCGCAAGTGCGGGCACAAACCATCGCGACGAGGACCAGGCCGAAAACGCGCCACCCGGGCCAACCATGGTGCTCCCGCGCCGCGATGGCCATGGCCGCCAGGGCAAAGGGCAGCGCGAAGAGCGTGTGGCTGAACCGCACGAATGAAAGCCATTTGTTAAGCGTGGAGGGCATTCTGTATTAAACATGAATGCAGAATGCAGAATGAAGAAAGCAGAATCCTGGCCGGACGCAGTTACTGTGGCGGCGGTCATTCTTCATTCTTCATTCTGCCTTCTGCATTCTCATTGGATGTTGGCTGTTTGCCCTTTTTCATTCCTCTTCCTCTTTCCACCGCGCCACCAACTGGTGCGCCACCCCGAGATGATCCAGAACTCGGGCCACGACGGTGTCCACGACTTGCTCGACATTCTGCGGGCGATTGTAGAACGAGGGGTTGGCCGGGAGGATTGTTGCGCCAGCCAGGAGGAGCAGCTCGAAATTCCTCAGGTGAATCAGGTTGAGCGGCGTTTCGCGGGGGACAAGGATGAGCTTCTTCTTTTCCTTCAAAGCCACATCGGCGGCGCGGAGCAGCACGTCCTGGCTATAGCCATGCGCGATCCGGCCCAGCGTACCCATGCTGCACGGGATGATGACCATAGCGTCGGGAGCACTGGAGCCGCTGGCGAACGGGGCGTTCATGCTCTTCAGGTTGTGTGAAGTCACCCCGTCCGGCAGCCGCAAGCCGCCGGGAAGCTCCTCGGCGATCACCGCCGGGGCGTATTGGCTCAGCACGACGTGAACCTCATGTTGGCTGGGGTCGAGATTGTCGAGGAGGCGCTGGGCGTAAAGCGAGCCACTGGCTCCGGTAATGGCGACAAGTATTCTCAAAGGTAACGAATGATTGAACTGCGAACGGGCAGAATATGGCTATGGAGGGCGGGTTGGGCAAGCGGGTTTCCCTCTGAGGGCGCATCTGGAGCGTTGGCAAAGCCGGGTGCCCAAAGCGTAGGTTTGAATTCGAGCTGCGCACATGCTTTGGCTTGAACCTAAATCCGGCAGTTCAGAAACCACGGATGACACGGATGGGAACGGGTTGCGTCATGGACGAGAACCTCTTTCGCGGCCACCCGCCCGAGAAGAGCGGACTTGAACAGGAGGGAACAGTGGGTGCAGAGCACGATGCCTCTGTTATCTCTGTTTGATCCTGTTGTTTTTTTGGGTTCAGTCACCTTTCAGCATTCAGCATTCAGCCTTTAGCCTTTCGGTCCTGTTGGGTTTTCGGTGAACACCCCTTGCACAACAATCCCTTCTTTATCCGTGTTATCCGCGAAATCCGTGGTTCCAACTGCTGTTTTTAGGTTGAACGGCGGTGGTTTTGTTTTGGCCATGTAACCAACGATGCAGCCCCAACTTGGTGCCCTTGAAAGATCCAATCCTCCTGGCGGTCACCCCGGTCCATGACGTGGTAGATGGCGCCCGGATACTCCACTCGCATCGTGCGCGGCATGGGGCTGAGGGTGCCAAGCCAGACAGGAAGGTTAACCACCGAAACGAGCCCCAGCCCTGACGCTGGGCGAATCTACGGCGCCCCTTTCTCTTCCAAGTGAGAAGAACTGCCCCTCACCCCATCCGATGGTCAGGGAGTGTCCGCCGGATGGGGTTATGAACAAGTTCGAGGCATTGCTGGCGGAGCAACTTCATATTGCAATCCCGACGAAGACCTGCTGGCGGGCTATCATTTCGACCAATGACCGAAACCGTGACCTCCAAGAACGGCGTGACCGTTCGGCTCACCGATGAGCGGTGGTCGCACGTCACCGAAGAGCATGCCGAGCTTGCCGGTTTGAAATGGGACGTCCTTGAAACTGTTTTCGCGCCGGAACGGATTCTGTCAGGCAACGCGGGCGAACTGTTCGCCCTCAAGAAACAAACCGATGGCAAGATCCTCGTGGTCGTGTATCGTGAGCACGTTGACGACGGCTTTCTCATCACCGCGTTTTTGACGCGCCGCGAAGCCTCACTCAACCGGAGAAAACAATTATGGCCGTAGCCAAGATCAACGAATATGTGAAGATGCTGGCCACCGTGAAAGGCACGCCGCATCACTACCTCTGGTCATCCTACGACGCCGAGGCCGACGTGCTTTACATCAACTTCAAAAAGCCCAGCCACGCCACCGACAGCGAGATGACCGACGACGATATCCTGGTGCGTTACGAGAATGACGAAGTGGTGGGCCTGACCGTGCTGCATGCCAGCAAGCGATAGGTCATAGATCCACTCCCAATGGGTGGGCGATTACCTCAAGCGGCCCGTGCCAACCGAGCGATCCACAGGGCTCCTAACAACTGCTCCGCTTCCCCTGCCAGTCCCAGCCGCCAGGCTGCCAACCGCAGTAGCCCGGCAAGGAGCCTTAAACCAGATTGGTCTATTTGCCCGCCTTGACGTCGTAGCACCAAAGCGTCCCGAGATCGCGGATGTAGAGCCGGCCATCGGCGATGATCGGGTAGGCCCACGCCTTCGAAGACCCGCGGTCCGGCTGGTCCACCGGCTTGAATCGGCCCTTCTCGCGGTAAGCTTCCGGCGTCGCTTCCAACAGCGCCACCTCACCGTTTTCCCCGTGCAGGTAAAGCCGCCCATCGGCATAGCAGAGTGCGGCCGCCCCGATACTCCGGTCATCCCACTTCACGTTGCCCGTCTTGAACTCCAGGCAGAGCAACGCCCCCGCGCTCGTGCCATACAGGTATTCCCCCACCTTCAACACACCGCCGACACTCGTTGGCAGCTTCGGCGAGAAATACAATTGCTCAGTCTCGAATGTGCCACCGTTGACCTTCAAACGCACTCCGCCACCGCCGCTTCGCCCGGCGGCGCTATAAATGAAATCCCCATCCACCACTGGCGTCGGGATCACCGCTGGGCTGCCTTTGGCCGTTCGGTCGTAGCGCCACAGCAGCTTGCCCGTCTTCGCCTCAACCCCAACGAGGCCCTTCTGCAGCATCTGAACGTACTGCCTGACGCCACCCGCCTCGATCACCAGCGCTGACGTATAGGCCGCCTGCTCGCCGCCCGCAACGGCGCACTTCCAAATCAGTTCGCCCGTATTCTTGTTCAGCGCCAGCATCGTGGCGTCCGGTCCACCCGGCGTGCAGATCACCGCCTCGCCGTCAACCAGCGGCGACTCCGAGTAAGCCCAGATCCCTGACTGGCCGCCGTAATCCTTTCGCACATTCTTCTGCCAGCGCACTTTGCCGGTCGCCCGCTCCAGGCAGGCCAGGTCGCCGTCCGACCCGAACGCGTACACCCATTCGCCATCCACCGTAGGGGTTGACCTCGCCGCCGGGTAATTCGGCTGCTGGTCCGGGTTCCCGACCTTGCCGATACGCTGGGACCAAATCCTCTTGCCACCCTTGGCGTCCAGCATCTGCACGAACTCGTTGTCGAGCCCTTGGTTGCTCAGCAGGTAAAGTCGGTCGCCGACCACCGAGGGCGTGGAGTAGCCCGAGTCGATATCCTTGACCTGCCAAACCAGCTTAGGCCCCTCCTTTGGCCATTCCGCCAGCAGACCGGTCTCCGCCGAAATCCCGTTCCGCTGCGGCCCTCGCCACTGCGGCCAGTCTGCCGCCCGCGTCTCAAGGGGTAAAAAACATAGGCCAATGCCCATCCCCAAAACGGGGCCCAGGCAGCTTGTTGAAATAACTCTCTTCATAAGGGTGCCCTGAATCTGCACCCTCGCACCCTCTCGCGCAAATCCTGCTTTCAGGCAAACGCCGGACCACCAAGGGGGTGTCCTCGGAGATTGGGGAGGTATTTCCTCCCGCTTGCAAAGGTCGCCAAGTGCCCTTAGTCTCTTGCCATCATGAAACTCTCCAATAAGCTGGAAAAGGTCCTCAACGACCAGATCAACCTCGAATTCTCCTCGGCCTACGCCTACCTCGGCATGGCGGCTTACTTCGACCGCACGCCGTTCACCGGTTTCGGCAAATGGATGCAAGTCCAGAGCAGTGAAGAACTCGGTCACGCCAACCGTTTCTTTAAGTACATCGTGGAACGGGGCGGCAAGGTGACCTTGCAAGCCATTCCCGAACCCAAGTGCGACTACAAATCCCCCCTGGAGGCCTTCAAAGCCAGCCTCGGCCACGAACAGAAAGTCTCGGCCTCCATCTGCGCCATCTACGAACTGGCTACGGCGGAGAAGGACTACCCCACCCTTTCCTTCCTCAAGTGGTTCCTCGACGAACAGGTGGAAGAGGAACGGAACGTGGGCGACATGCTGGCCAAGCTCGAACTGGTGGGCGACAACACCAGCAGCCTCTACCAGGTTGATCGGCATGCCGCGATGCGGGCCGCGGAGAACGCGAAGAGCTGATTAGGACTTCGAGGCCGCGCCGGCGCGCCCGGGCGGCAGTGAAGCGGCTGCCCCCGGCGTATGCCTTATCGCACGTTCAGCCTTGAGGAAGTCGCGCGCTACCTGCATTTGAGCAGCGCGGATGTCGAGCAGCTGGTTAAGGACCAGGACATCCCCTGTGAGCGGCACGGACCACGGCTGGTCTTTCGCAAGGTCGATATTGATGCCTGGGCCTCCCAGCGCATCCTCGGCCTCGAAGGCCGCCGGCTGGCGGAGTATCACCAGAAGTCCTCCCGGGAAACGCAGCAACTCGTCGCGAACGAAGCCATCATGCCGGAGATGATCCGGCCTGAGTTCATTGAGCCGGCGATGACCGCGAAGACCAAGGCCTCTGTCCTGCGCCAGATGGCGGCGCTGGCCGGCAAGACCGGGCGCGTCTCCGACCCGCCCTCCCTGCTGGAAGGTCTGGAAGCCCGGGAAGCGCTCTGCTCGACGGGCGTTCCGGGTGGCTTGGCCTTGCTGCACTCGCGCAACCCGGAATCGTATCTGTTCGAAGCGGCATTCCTCGCGCTCGGCCGCACGATCCAGCAAATCCCCTTCGGCTCGCCCGATGGGCAGCCCACCAACCTGTTCTTTCTCATCGGCTGCCCGGACGACCGCATGCACCTGCATACTCTGGCCCGGCTGTGCCTGATGGCGCAGAAGACCGATCTGCTGGTTGATCTGCGCCAGGCAACCCATGCCGACGCCATGTGCGAATGCATCATCGCCGCCGAGCAGTCGGTCCTAGCCAACCGTCGGCCGCAGGCTGATTAGCCTCGCCCTTCTTAATCTTCCCTTAAGGTAGCCTCTGGCAGGGTGAATAGCGTTGATTACGCGGCAAACAGAACGCATAGAGAGATCGGACAGCGACTATGAGAGTGCTGGCAGTCGAAGATGAACCCGACCTCCTGGGCAGCCTGCTGAAGGCCCTGCGCGAGGACGGCTACGCCGTGGACGGTGCCCCGGACGGCGAGGATGGCCTCGACAAGGCCGAGAGCTATGACTATGACGCCGTGGTCCTCGACATCATGCTGCCAGGCATTGACGGCTGGGAAGTGCTGCGCCGGTTGCGCAAGTCCAAGAAGACTCCCGTGCTAATGCTCACGGCGCGCGATGCTGTGCGCGACCGGGTGCGCGGCCTGGACAGCGGCGCCGACGATTACCTGGTCAAGCCCTTCGAGCTGTCCGAACTACTGGCCCGGCTGCGAGCTCTCATCCGGCGCTCCGCCAGCCAGGCCCAGCCCCAGCTTGAGATTGGCGACGTGACGATTGATACCGCCGCGCGCAAGGTGTCCCGCCAAGGCCAGGAAGTGCTCATCACCGCCCGCGAGTACTCCCTGTTGGAGTTCCTCGCCTTGCACCGGGGCGAGCTCGTGACGCGCACCATGCTCTACGACCACTTGTTCGACGAGAACGATGACACGCTGTCGAACCTGCTCGACGTGCATGTCTCGAACCTCCGCAAGAAGCTCGGGCATGACTTCATCATCACCCGGCGCGGTCACGGCTACTGCATCGAATGATCTTCAATTCCATCCGCTGGCGGCTCCAAGCCTGGCACGGGTTAATCCTGGTCGCGGTGCTTGCGGGTTTCGGCGTTGCGGCTTACCAGGTCGCCCACGATAACCAGTTGCGCCGCATCGATCAGGACCTGGAGCAGCACCTGATGTCGCTGCTGCGCCCCCGGCCGCCGCGGCCGCCCCAGGGGCGCTTACCAGATGAGCCTCCCGGCCAGTCGCCCGCCCCGCAATTCGGCCGGCAGCCCGGCTCGCAGCCCGGTGAGCCTCGCGAGGACCGCCGCTTTGATTCTCCTGACTTCCTTCAGAACATGCGCGAGCTGGTCCAGCAGGGAGGGGTGCTGGATGCCAGCCAGACCAATACATTTTATTACATCCTGTGGCAGGGAGATGGCGCCATGGTGGCGCGCTCACCCGGTGCGCCGGACAATGTCCCTGCTCCCACGCGCGTGGGCTCACCTGAACCGCAAGGGCTCCAGGGCCGCGACGCCTTTGGAAAAGGCTCCCCCGGCATGCCCGGGCCCGGCCTGCCCCCCGAGGCGCGCACCCGAGGCCAAATGCGGGAGGCGTTTCGCTTTCTGCCGCACGGCCAGTGCCTTCTCGTTGGCCGCTCCTTGGCTCCCGATCTGGCCGCCATGCGGCGTCTGGCGTTGTGGCTTACCGCCGCCGGGGCCACCGTGCTGCTGTTCGGCCTGGCCGGAGGATGGTGGGTGGCCACGCGCGCCATCAGACCCATCGACGCGATCAGCGCCACCGCCGTGAGAATCGCCGACGGCGACTTGTCCCAGCGGATCAGTGCCGCCGACACCGAAAGCGAATTGGGCCGATTAGCGGGCGTCCTGAACTCCACCTTCGCTCGCCTGGAAGCCTCCTTTGACCAGCAGGCGAGGTTTACCTCCGATGCCTCACACGAGCTGCGCACGCCGGTCTCGGTGATCCTGACTCAGACTCAGACTGCTCTCTCGCGCGAGCGCAGTAGCGTGGAATACCGGGAAGCTCTGGAGGCCTGCCAGCGCGCCGCCCGCCGCATGAAGGCGCTCACCGAATCCCTGCTTGAACTCGCGCGCCTGGACGCCGGTCAAAAGCCCATAAAGCGGGAGCGGTTCGACCTGGCCGTCGTCGTGCGCGATTGCGTGGAGTTGCTCCGCCCGCTGGCCGCTGAGCGCGGCATTCAAATCCACTGCGACGTCCCGCCCATGGAATGCCTCGGGGATGCTGAGCGCATTGGCCAGGTCGTGACAAACCTGCTGACCAACGCAATCCATTTCAACCGCGACCAAGGCGAGGTGCGCCTGTCGGTCCGAGCCGAGCACGGCGGGGTCCTCCTCATCCTGGCTGACACCGGCCAGGGCATCCCGGCGGAAGACATCCCGCATCTGTTCGAGCGGTTCTATCGGGTGGACAAATCCCGCTCCCGCATCCAAGGCCGCAACGGCCTCGGCCTGGCCATCTGCAAAGCCATCGTGGATGCCCACGGGGGCACGATCGACGTGGCCAGCCAAGCCGGCGTCGGCACCACCTTCACGGTCAGATTGCCGCTGACATAAATGCGTTGAAGTTTTCAGCAGCGCCGGCGGGATGCCTCGCGGGCTCATTCTGCGCCTTCCGCGCGCTTGTCCTTTTAGCCAGATCTGCCATTATTGAGGCATGGCTTTTCGCATTCACGACAGCGTGGTACGCGGCGAGATTGACAACCGCGTGAAAGGGATTGTGCGTGGCCGGATCTGGGTCGAGGGCCGAGCCGAGCCGGTAGTGCTCGAACTCAAGGGCAACGCCTGGCCGGATCTCGCCGGCTGCCTGCTCACGTTCACTAACCCGCAGAAGCGCATCCCGCATGGCGACCTTGATGGGCTCGATCCCCTCCAGCGCGGCAGCATCGGCGACCTCACGGCTTCGCGCAAGGTGCGGGTGTTCGATTTGCCGCTGCAGGAGGCACTCGCCATGTGCCGTCGGAAAGAGAAGCCGCCGGAGCACCTGGCCAACTGTCTTTATCTGGAGTGGTTCAGCGAGGCAAATGGGCGGGTGGTGGTCGAGAGCGCGGATTATAAGCTCACGATCTCCGCCCCCGAATGGCGACTCACGCCGGAGGAAGACGCCGCGCGCGCCGAACAGGCGGCGGCGGGCATGGCGGATTTCATGGGGAAGCTCACCGAAGCCATCGAGCAGCAGCAGCGCGGTCAGAAGGACCCGGAGGAGCAATGGGACGAGCATGACTACGAGAAGTTCATGAAAGAGAGCGATGCCCGCACGGACAAGTACATGGAGTTGCTGGATAAATACGGAGATTCCGACGAGGCCGAGGAGAAGATCGACAAGGAGATGGGCTGGCTGCGTGAGCTGACCGAAGAAGAAGCCGAGCAAGAACGCCAGCGTATCGAGGAGATGAACGCTGCTTGCAAGGAAGCGCTGAACGAGCCGGAACCCGAACCGGACCCGCACCGCGAAGGTATTGACTGGATCCGCACCGAAGCGGGATACCTGCACCACCCGCTACAACACCGCTGCTCTGAGAGCGCGGTGAAGTATTGGAAACTGGCGGATGAGCTGGGCCTCGACAAAACGGGGGACAAGGATTTGGAGCAGTTCATCTTCGAGTTCCAGACCACGGGCGTTAAGCTGGGCGGGGCGTTGGGCGGCCTCGCCCGGGGCCAGGGATATACTGACGACGCGTTTACGGTCGCCTATCTCAAGCGGGCACTGGATCACTTGCACAAATCCCAGGGCGGGCTGGAAGCTGTGGCCCTGAAGAAGCTGCTGTCCGAGCCAATAATCGCTGAGGCGCGGAAGGAGTTGTTTGAAATCCGCGAAGGTATCCTTCGATTGATGGACGAGTTTCGTGGACGCGACTGAGCCGTATCTATGCAATCGGGCGCGCCGTTCCCCCTCACCTTAGCCCTCTCCTCCAGGGAGAGGGAACACCTTTTGGCTGCTCGGGATAAATCACTAAGCGGTGAGGATCTTCCAGCGCTGACGACGGTTCTCCCTCTCCCTTGGGGAGAGGGCTGGGGTGAGGGGGAATGCAGCTTCCTACTGAGTGGTTGAGCCTGAGCCAGACGAGCGGCATGCCTTTTGATCGGCAACAGATGAAGACAGTGGCGGCGGCACTGGCCGGACAGGGCGTCTTCATTGGCACGTCCTCTTGGAAGTATCCCGGCTGGCGGGGCCAGCTTTACGACGAAGACCGTTACGTGTGGCACGGGAAGTTCTCCGAGGCCCGCTTCGAGAGGCTCTGCCTGGCCGAGTATGCGGAGGTGTTCAAGACCGTGTGCGTGGATGCGGCCTACTACAAGTTCCCCGACCACCGCTTCCTGGACCAACTTGTGTCACAGGTGCCAGCGGACTTCCTGTTCGCCCTGAAGGTGACCGACCGCATCACCATCAAACGCTTTGCCAACCTGCCACGCTTCGGCCACCACGCCGGAGCGGACAATGCCAATTTCCTGAACGCGGACCTGTTCGAGTCGGCGTTCCTCGGGCCTTGCCGTGAGTTCCAGCCGAACATCAGCCTGCTCATATTTGAGTTCTCGCACTTCTCTGCGCAGGACTTCGAGCACGGGCGGGAGTTCGTCGCGGCCCTGGACCAGTTCCTGGGCAAGCTTCCCCGAGGCTGGCGCTATGGGGTGGAAATTCGGAACCGAACGTTTCTGCACCCGGACTACTTTGCGGCGCTGGCTCGGCATGGCGTTGCTCACGTGTTCAATAGTTGGCAAGGCATGCCGCCGCTGGATGAGCAGCTTGCCCTACCCGGCAGCCGCACGACCCCTGAGTTCTTCGGCGCGCGCCTGCTCCTGAGGCCGGGCCGCAAATACGAGGAAGCGGTGAAGCTGTTCGGCCCTTACGACCAGATCAAGGAGCCCTACCCCGAAGGCCGCGCCGCCGGCGCGCGCCTGATACAGGAAGCCCGCAAGCAAGGTGGCGCTACCAAGGGATTCATTTATGTGAATAACCGCCTCGAAGGGAACGCGCTGCAAACGATTGCCGCCATGATCGAGCAGGCCGGGGCGGGTTGAGGCCAGAACAAGCTGGTGGCATCACTCGCGCTTCCACGTGGTCGGCGTGATGCGCGACAACACGCTTGAGCGCGCGAGCTTCGCATTCCGCGAGCAAGCCCTCCTGCCTGAGGAAGTTATCGAAGTCAGAGCCAATGTAGCGCCGTTTCACAGGGTTATGCGTGGCGTGATGACCTTGGCTGATAATTCAGTGCGGGCAGGAGTTGCGCGTCAACCAGGAAGTTCACGCTGGCTGCAAGACCGCGTGGTCAGACTGGCGGGCGGCGTAAGCGAGCGCCGCCTTGATGTCATCCGGCTCAAGGCAGGGAAAGTCGCGGAGGATTTTATCGTGCGCCACGCCCTCGGCCAAGATACCAAGAATGTCTGTGACGCGGATACGCAACCCCCGAATACAGGGCCGCCCGCCGCATTTGCCCGGTTCGACCGTGATACGTTCCAGAAGTTTCATGTCCTCAGAATACCCCACTGCGCCGTGCGCGACAGCCTAGCAAGAGTCGCCGGCCAATAACTGCGCACGTTCAACCACGCGTGACGCAGGACAGATTCATGTTGCATATGTAACATGACGTTGGTTGGAGTAACTTAGCGACCGGTAAGCAGTAATTCGCGGATTTGTCGGATTCTGCTCTGGATCGGACCGGTGACTGCAAGGAAAGGAATCCGCCGGCGGCTCAACTCGTTCAGATGCCATTCGTGCTGCCGCATTCTGAAACCTTCCGGTTGGCGCGTGCCGTCTTGAACAAACGCGAAGTCTGGTGCGCAGAGGACGGTGAAATCGTATGGACGTTCGGTAAGCCTTTCCAAAGCGGGTTCGGCTTTGCCAAAGATATGGCGGCTGTAAAAGAGCGTCGTCAACGGGGATGTGTCGCAGAACGCGAACCGGTTTGCCTGGAGTAAGGCCTCTTCCTCCCGGCGAATCTGCACTTCGGCAATGTGCTGCATGTCCTCGAACATTAGTGCACCGGACTTCGCCTCCCACAATTCGCGGCCATATTCCGCAACATGCACAGTGGAGAACTCGCGAGCCAGAAGTTCGGCAAGTGTGCTCTTGCCGCTGGACTCTCCACCGAGCAAGCAAACGCGCTCAACGAACGAAGCGTAAACTATCGGTGCAAGCCAGTCCCGATGAGCGTGTATGTCTTGCCGAAGAAGGGTGCCGCAAATTGGCAGCTTGGTTCGGTTCTTATCCACGAGGACATGCTTTACGGCACGCAGCGAAGGTTTGAACTCTCGAAAGTAGCGCGTGAGTTCTCCAGCGAAGCCGTCGCCGTAGTCTTCGCTCGTGAATACTGCATCCGCCGTGACACCCAGGACGTGCTGGCAGAGGAATCCGCAGAATCTGCGATGTGTGAGTTCATCGGCGTCGTTGTGAGGCACTTCTCGCGGCCCCTCACCTGACTTGACCAATCCTTTCAATAGCTCGTCGGTGACCACCAAACTGCGAGTGCTTGGGAAGAGTGCCGACAGCCATCGCTGGCGAAGCCCTGCATCACAGCCAGGGAATTCCGGCTTCGAGTAACAAAGCAGAATAACCTCATGGCAGTCCTCTATGGCGCGGTTGACAATCAACTCGTGTCCTCGATGCAGCGGGGAGAACTTGCCTACCACCAAGCCGCGCTTGAAACGCTTGCTCATGGGGTGATGAGTTTGCGCCATCGAAACAACGCCACGAGAGCGTTGATCCAAAAGGCGGCGTAGAGAATCGCTGTCAGAGTGAGGTCGCGCGTGAGGTAAAGGGGCACAGCTATCGAATTGACCAATAGCCAGCACCACCACGATTCGTAGCGTCGGCGCATGAGAAGCAACTGCCCGAGGACGCTGAACGCCAGCACAACAGAGTCGAGGAACGGAGCGAAGGCGTTTGTGAAACGATGCAAAAGCCACCCGTAAAGCGCCGCCACAAAAGTGCCTGCCAACAGCATTCCGACGAGCGGCAGCGGCCGAGTGAGGCGAACGGGCAGTGCGACCCCGGTATTGCCACGCGCCCAGTTTCGCCAACCGACGACGCTGGTAACAACGAAGAACACCTGCAGCGTCACGTCGGCGTAAAGCTGCGCGTTGAAGAAAACCCATCCGAACAACACGCAGCCTGCAATTCCAACCCACCAGGTATGTAAACTGTTTACTCCCGCGAGCAGGATTGATGCGGCATTGAATAGGTTCACTGCAATTTCGATGCCCTTGTTCATGCGCTTGCCTGCAGTTCCCTAAATGGAAGCGGTTCGCGCGCCTTCAGCCAGTCGTTAGGGATGCCTTCACGACCAACAGAAAGCGCCACTATTCCGCCGACAATCGCCGCATTTGTGTCGCAGTCTCCGCCCCCCGAGATCGTCAACGTAAGAGCTTCGACGTAGTTGTGGAGGTGGTGCGCGGCGCACCAAAGCGCGAATGGCACGGTGTCTGGCGCGGTCACGAGTGAACCATTTCCGAGTGCCTTTGCGACAGCCTCGACGGGAACGGTAGCCGGTGTTCGGGATGCGATAAGAAGGCTGCAACGGACTTTACTCTCAGGCGTGGAGTCAAGAACAGCCTCGAACAGGTTAGCGATACGTGTCGGCGCACTATGCTCTCGCAACCGCCAAGCCATCGCAGCAGCGATGGCCACTGCAATCGTTCCGGCGACTCCCTCGGCGTGCGCATGAGTGACAAGTGCTGAAGCTTGCGCCTGTTCCACAACGCGAGATGCATTATCAGCGAAGTAAGCACCAAGCGGTGCGACACGCATCGCGCCGCCGTTTCCCATCGAGCCTTGGCCGCCAAACGCAGATGCCGCTCCCTGGCGCCAATTGCCACCCCGAATTACCTCATTCAACTGCGCTCGTGTCATGCTGCCGTATCCACGGTCAGGCTCGTGCTCGAATCGCCATGCAAATCGGCGTGCCAGCGCGTCTTGATGAACATGACCATAGAGTTTCAGCACTTCGATAATCGAAAGTGCCATCTCCGTGTCATCCGTGTGAAACCATGGGCCAGCGGGCAGTCCACGCTCAATGATTCTCGCCGCGTCAGCGTGTCTATACGCGAGCATCTCACCTACCGCGTCGCCGATTGCGAGTCCTTCCAGCGAGAGCAGAGCGCGCTGCATCCTTTCCGATTGGTCAGGTGGTCGGCGGAAGACTTCGCGCCGCGGCGAATTCGCCACCATTTGGCGGGCTTTCGGCAGCCAGAGCTTGCGAACCCAATCGTCGCCGATTGGTCCGACCCGTTCCACAGGCCATCCCGCAAATCTCAACTCGTTGTGCATTGACCATGCACGGTCCGCATTCGTGGAGTGGATGATGACGGGGCAGAACGCAAAGTGGCCGGCAAGCAGTTTTGCCACGTCGAAACCTGTGCCCGGGTCACGAGTCGCGCCGGGCTGCGGATTCAAATCGTGGTCGAGTGACACAAGATGGGTCTTGTCGAAGAACTCCTCACACTCGGCGACCATCGTAAAGGCGTCGCGCCAAAGACGTATCTGCCATTCTTCGCCGAGTTCACAAAGGACGGATTCAAACGCAGCGATTCGGTCAGCGTTGTCTTCGAGGAGCAGAAGCGTTTTCACGTCATCTGCTACGGGTTGAAAAGTTTTTCCACCTTCGCCTTTACCTCGGCATCCATCTTGATGATCGGCGGCCAGCCACGTTTGTGGCCTTCGCCGGGAAGTTTGCGCGTGGCGTCAATCCCCATCTTCGTGCCGACAGCCAGTTCGGTCGTTGCGTGGTCGAGCACGTCAGCGGGGCCTTTGGTGAAGATCGCGTCGCGCTGTGGCTCGGTATTCGCGCAGAGGCGGAAAAGCACCTCGCTCGTATTGTGGACGTCCACGTCGTCGTCCACGACCACGATATACTTGGTGAACATCATCTGCCCCATCCCCCAGAGGCCGTGCATGATCTTGTATGCCTGCATCGGGTAGGTCTTCTTGATGCTCACGAACACCAGGTTGTGGAACACACCTTCGGCCGGCAGCGCGATGTCCACCAATTCCGGGAAAGTCATCTTGATCACCGGCAGGAACAGCTTCACTGAGGCGCTGCCGATGTAGAAGTCCTCCATCGGCGGTATGCCAACAATGGTCGCCGGATAGACGGCATCCTTGCGATGCGTGATGGCCGTGACGTGAAAGACCGGGTAAAGGTCCGGGAGCGAATAGTAGCCGGTGTGGTCACCAAATGGCCCTTCCTCGCGCAGTGGCTCCTTGGAATCAACATAGCCCTCGATGACAATGTCCGCGTTGGCAGGCACTTCCAGGTCGCTGGTCTCGCACTGGACCAGCTCGACGGATTTCTTGCGCAGGTAACCCGCCAGCAAGAACTCATCCATGCCGTCGGGCAACGGCGCAGTAGCGCAAAAGGTGCACACGGGATCGCCCCCCAGGAAGACGGCTACGGGCATGCGCGTCCCGGTCTCGTAGTAGCGCCGCCCATGCCGCGCGCCCACCTTCTGCAACTGCCAATGCATCCCGGCGGAGCGGTCGTCATAGACCTGCATCCGGTACATGCCGACATTGCGCTCACCGGTATCAGGATCCTTAGTCACCACGCACGGCAGCGTAATGAACCTTCCGCCATCTAGCGGCCAGCACTGTTGAATGGGCAGGTCCAGCAGAGTAGGCCGGGCGTTCGGTCTGGCCTCTGGTTTGGTCGAAAGCTGGGCAACGGGGGACGCCTGACCCGCGTTGAGGATGTCCGGCGCTTTGGGCCAAGGCTCGGCGCGTGTGGCCGGGGCGTCATATTTGTGGACTACGTCTTTGCACGGGCCATTTTTCACGTGCTTGGGTTTTGCATGGCGGAGGTCGAGGGCGGTGCCCAGCAGCTTGATGACTTCGCTGAGGCTGGTCGGCGGCTTCGCTTTGACCAGGGAGCCCAGCTCAGCCGCCGCCTCGTCAATGGAGTTCACGCCAAGGCTAATCGCCATGCGCCGGTAAGATCCGAGCGTGTTGATCGCGAGCGGGAGCGGCGATAACTGCCCATTCACCGTCGGTTTCTCCACCAGCAGTGCCTGGCCGCCGCCGGGCTTCTTCATCTCGCGGTCGGCCATCTCTGTGATCTCCAGCTCCGTGGCGAGCGGTTGCGTGATGCGCCGCAGCTCACCTGCCATCTCCAGCCGGGCCAGAAAATCTCGGAATGAATCAAACGCCATGAACCGAGCTTAGCAGAGCCGCAGCGCTAAGGGAACCGCGATTCCATAGAGGAACCCGGCCAGAGGGGGCGGGGCCTGGAGGGCGGGGGGCGAGGGACCAGAACACCCAACATGGAACATCCAAAATCCAATGGGGAGGGAGATTCCTCAGCGTCCACAGCTCCAGCGCAGGGCTGCCCTGGAGTTCGAGGGATTGCGGCGAGCCCTGAGACGGCAGCCCTGAAATCCGAAACCCGAGGTCCGAAAGAAACCCGAAACCCGAAATCCGAAGGCCGAAGGAACAGCTAATGCGGTAGGCGAGCGCCCCCCCCGGCAAAGGACTTTTTCGGTAAATCCACTTGAAGCAGAAAATGAACGAAATCAGGCGTTTGAGCGTCTAATAGGGGTGAAAATAAAAGCGAATAGCAAAAAGGCCTTGCCCGCTCTGGCCAATGGACAGGTGTGGAAGACCGAGAATGCTTACATTCAGATCGTGGAGTTGGGCAAACGGCTGATCGATTACCGGATGATGCGGCAACTGGGCCAATCGCGACGAACCCAGACCAGCAGCATTGAGACCATGGAGAATTACCTGAAGACCAACGAAGCCCGGTTGGTTAAAGGCATTTCCAGGAATTAGTCTTCGTGGACAAACCTCGGGCGCAGACCCGCAACCCGAACTTCTCCGGCGCAGTCGCAAATGAAAGGCCCCCTTTCTCCGCCGTGACGCCAACGTATGGGTCGTTGGTGATTAGAATGTTGCCGTCCAAGTCGAGGTAATCACACAGTTCCGCGAGGTGCGCGGCGGCGCTAATAAGAATACTGCTCTCGATCATGCAGCCGAGCATGGTTTTGAGGCCCGCCTTACGCGCCGCCTGGAGGGCTTCCAAGCCAGCGCTGACGCCACCCGTCTTGACCAGTTTCACGTTCACGCCGTGGAAACATTCCGCCGCCTGGGCTGCGTCCGCCGCCAAATGATAGGATTCGTCGCCGAAGATCGGCAGCGGCGAGCGCTGTTTGAGCCAGACCCAGTCCTTGACGGAAGCGGTTGCGGGCATGGGCTGCTCCACAAACTCCACGTGCCCGTCTTTGGCCAGCCACTCGGCCATCTCCAGCGCCTGCTCTTTGGTCTTCCAGCCTTCGTTGGCGTCCACCCGCAGGGTCTTGGCCGGCGCCACTTCCCGTAGCGCCTGCAGGTTCGCCTTGTCGTCAGCCACGCCAAGTTTCACTTTGAGCACCGGGTAAGGTTCCGCTTCCAGGACCTTCTTGCGGATCATGTCCGGTTTATCGATGCCGATCGTGAAGGACGTAACGTGGTGGTTCTCCCGAAAGCCCAGCCCCAGAAACTCGTGAACCGGCTTGTTCGCCCGCTTGGCAGCGCCATCGAGCAGGGCAAGATTGAGGGCGCATTTGGCGGACATGTCGTGCGGCGAGACGGTGTCAAGGTAGGTCATACTGCCCTCGACGTCGTTGAACGAGAGCCCGCGCGCGTCCACTTTCTCCAAGAAGGCCTGCACGGTATCCACCGATTCCTTGTACCGGGAATTCGGCGCGGCTTCGCCCAGGCCGACCGTTCCATCCGCACCGGTCAACTCGACGACCACGGCCTTGCAGAGGGTAGTGCCAGCGCCCCGGGCAAGAGTCCAGATGTGGGCAAGCTGAAGGTCCAGACGCCTATAATTAAGTTTCACCGCTGAAACGAAAGCCTAAACTGGGCCAGGAAGCAACATCGCTGTTCAACGCGGGACCATAATTCCCATAATTCCCATTGCATTTGCAGCCGTTCAAGGCACCTTGGGGAAAGAATGGCTCCTGACCAGGAATCTAGACCTACAAGTGAAGCGCCTTTGCTGCCTGAGGCACCGCAATCCGCCCGAGGCGGCAGGCGCGGAGGGCGTGGGCGCAGAGGTGGCCGGCGGCGAGGCCCTCGAGTCTCCGGCCAGGAACCGCTCTCACCGCCTGAAGCAGCGGTTGAGCCGCCCCAATCTGTTCCGGAAGCTACCGCTATCCCGGGCGAACAGGAGGCTGCCCCACCACTGATGCGCGAACAGCTAGAGACTGCCCCGCCGCCCATGCGCGAGGATCGGGACATTCCCCGGTCGCCCATGCGCGAGGATCGAGACATTCCCCGGCCGCCCACGCGCGAGGATCGGGAGATTCCCCGGCCTCCCACCCGCGAGCCACGACCCCAGACGCCAATGGCCGTTCAGCAGGCCATCGAAGAGGTCAACCAAATCATCGAGACGCTCCGAGGCACATTGGACGACATGGAAGCCGTGCTCGAGACCCTCGAACTGGCTGAGCGGCAGAAGATCGCCGACGAACAGGAGATTGAGACCCTTCGTCGCGGCTTGCGCCAATTGCACCGGCCCAGAGAAGGCGGGCAGCCCTCACCGCGGCACTGAGATCCGGCATTCGAATTGGTCCGGCCGCCCCCCATCCCCCAAGCACTCCTCGCTGCGGCCCGGAGGCTCCGTGCGGAGACAAGCCGGTTGACATTTAGTCCGCCGGTCACCCATGTCTATAACCCGCTCGTCTATGCCTGGGCTCCTCACGAGACCTATCTGAAGAACTTCGGCGCCACGCGCAAACGAGTCGTGTTCCTCGGCATGAACCCCGGCCCGTTCGGTATGGTGCAGACGGGCGTGCCGTTCGGGGAAGTCACCAGTGTACGCGACTGGCTGGGAATCGATGGCCCCGTCGGCAAACCCAAGCGCGAGCATCCGCGGCGGCCCGTCACAGGATTCACGTGCGCCCGCTCGGAGGTCAGCGGCCGGAGACTGTGGGGCCTATTCGCGGAACGGTTCGGGACGCCGCGGCGTTTCTTCGCCGGGCATATCGTGATGAACTATTGCCCCCTGGCCTTTCTCGAGAGCAGCGGACGCAATCGCACACCAGACAAGCTGGCAGCATCTGAGAAGGAGGCCGTGTTTACCGCTTGCGACCGGCACCTGCGAGCCGTGGTCGCGGCCCTCAGGCCCGAATGGGTGATTGGCGTCGGCGGCTTTGCTGCGCGCCGCGCCGCAGAAGTGTTTCAGGGAAGCACGGTAAGAACCGGGCAGATACTGCATCCGAGTCCCGCCAGTCCGGCCGCAAACCGCAATTGGAAAGGTCTGGCCGAGCGCCAACTGCAGGCACTGGGTATCTGGGACTAAGCGGCCTACTGCGCTTCGTCCAGAACGGCGCCATCCTCCCCTAAGAGGAGTTTCGGGTTATGGGTCTGGTCTTTGAAGGTAACCACATAGACCGTCCGCTCACCCCAGGATTCCTTGCTGATATAGGCAACCTCGGCTGCCGGTGCGCGCTTGAGAACCGCCTCCTTCACGCTGGGCGGCACATCGGCAGGCTTGACTCGCGTGCCCGGCCTGGCCCTTACGGCGACCGTTAGATCAGGATTGAGCACGCTACCATCAGGCGCGACGTAAATGGTAGGAAAGATCTCGCTGTCCCGAAAATAGACTTTATAGACGACGCGGCCCGAGCTGGTATCCCTGACGGCATCAACCACCTCTTCCGGGCCGACCTGGGCCAGGACCGAGAGTTGCACGATGGGCGGCAACGCGCCGAACTTCGCGCCCGGCGAGGTCAGCGGTTTGCGATAGGGGGTTTGTTGTGCAGCGGTCTTGTTTTGGTTCTGCGTTGCGCACCCGGCCAGCAACACCGTCAACGACATTACCAAGAGAACAGGCGATTTCATAAAGCGTGATGCAATGTACCCGGCATCCCGTAGATGGCAAGCGCTCTCGCGGTGTAATGTGAAACGTGAAACGTGAAGGAAAGGCGAATGACAGGGCACGCGGCGGCGCGGAGGGGCGGCGCGGCGGAGATCCGAAAACCGAAAACCGAAAACCGAAAGTGAAACGGCAACCGTGAAACGTGAGCTGTGAACTGGGGGCGTGCCCTGTCATTCGCCTTTCCTTCACGTTTCACGTTTCACTTCTACCTCACGACAAACCAGGTGCCCTGACGGGCGGGAACGGTCATGGGCAGGTCGATGTAATACTCGCGATCCAGCTTGAAGGTCGTGACCGCACCATCGCGCTCGCTCATGGAGGCGGTGTCGGTCTTGCCGGTGTAGTAAAGGGGGATGCGCAAGATCCGGCTGACCTCCTGTTCCAGGGGATTATAGACCATCAGCAGCCCTTTCTCCTGCCCGGCGGGATTGACGTGCAGGATGTAATCCAGGTCGCGCCCGTCGGCGCGGCGGAGGTGGAGGAGATCGGCGTTCAGGACTTCGCGATGCTGCTTGTAGAATTCCACCCAGCGCTTCACGACGGCTTTGGTCTCGTCCGTGTCATAGAGCCGCGGGCCGCGATAACAGGCGATGACGCCCGCGCCAAAGAGATTGGCCAGACGCTGCTCGTAGTGGGGCAGATGATCCTTCAAGGGCTCGATGGTGGCCGCCGCGCCGCCGCCTTGATACTCGGTGAGCGGCACGAACATCCAGCCCATGCTCGGGGTCTTTTCCCAGGTACCGTCAAAGATGTTCTGGCGCTCGATGATCTCCTGGTGGGCGCGCGGGAGCGACCAGTTCACCTCCCGGTAGCCCATGCCGGTCTTGGTGCCCCCGTTGAGGAAATACCAGTCGGGGATGTTGAGATAGACGCCATTGGCGCAGCACCACTTATAGAGACCGGTGATGGCCTTCCACTGCGCCCATTGGGAATCCTCGAAGCCGCGGTGGAACGGGTGGTTAGTCGCAGCGCAAGTGTCGCCCGGGTAGGAGCCGTCGTGTTCGAGGACCCCCAGCCCGGTGTTCTCCATGAAGCTCTTCAACTGGTCGAGGTATTCGCGCCCCCACTTGGCTCCGAGGCACGGCGCAACGCCGAAGGCCGTAGGACCAACGGTGTTGTCCGCTGGAGTGCCGGCGGCCCGGCTGGAACAGAGCGAATATCCGCCCAGCGCAATGCCCTTGGCTTTGCCGTAGTCAGCCAGCTCTTTCAATTGCGCCTGATACTTCTGATCGCGGCTCTCGAAGTCGAAGCCGCTGCCGAAGGTGAAGATTACCATCTCGAACCCCACCTCGGCGCATTGATCAATCGCCAGCTTCACCGCGTCCGGGCGCGCGCTGCGCACGTGCATCAATACCGGGTTCTCGGCAACCCACGGCGCGATGGTGCGGTACATGCGACGCTGGGCCAGCCCCTTGCGCTCGCGCTCCGTGGTGTCCTGCGCGAGCTCAAACGCGCGGATGCTCTCGAAGCTGCCGCCCGGGGCGATCTCCTGGTCCGGCCCCTGCGGCAGGCGGCACTCCAGCAGGCAGGGCGTGTTCCGGTTGTAGTTGACCTGCGAGGAGTATTCCGGATCGACTCCCCAGCGCACGCCCCGATTGCCACCCTTGCTGCCCATGCCGCCGAAGGCGTAGTCCGTCTCCACGTAAAGGCTCGGCAGCTCCCAGCGCGGATTGTCGTCCACATACGACTCATATTCAACGGCGGCGAGGATTTCGCTCACGAAGGAGTTCAGCCGCACCGCTTGCGGGGTGCCGTTGCGGACAACGATCCACTTGGAGACCAGCGGCAAGCCATCATACAACTCGTAGTGCACCTCCACTGCCAGACCCTCACGCGACTGCCCGGCGCCGCCTGAGCCGGTCGGCGGACGAAACTCCAGTGTCAGCGAGACGCCCGGCGGCGGCCACGGCACATCCTTGGGCATCCACTCGAGGCGCTTCTTCCAGGCAAACCGCGCCTCCGTCTGTCCCGTCTTCAAGCTGGCGAACTGGAACGCATTGGTGTTTGCCTCCAGGGTCTCAAGCCACGCCGGCTTGAGGAAACTCTGCAAGGGCTGGCCGCGCAGGCCACCGACTTCGTAGCGAACCCCGTCCAGCACCACGCTTGCCTCCGGCCGCACGGCGCGGATGATGGATTCCCCCGTCATCAGGTTCTCGAACGCCACCGTGGCCGCGTTCGGCACCAGACGAATGACGCGGCGCACCAGGCCGTTGTCCAACACCACCTCGCGGCCATCCGCGCTCCGGGCAACCTGCGCCTTGTAAGGCGAGGGATCCAGCAGCCAATCACCACGAGCCGCTGCACGCGTGGTGAAAGGATCGGCCAGGCCAAGCACGAGCAGGAAGATACTGAGCGCTTTCATGCCCATGAAATAACGCTTGTTCACACCGGATGCAACCCGTTCTATTTGATTGGAACAAGTCGCCACTATTGACACTCCCGGCGTGCGTGAGTAAGGGTCTCCCGTGTCGCACAAACTGTTGGCAATTGAAGCGAATCATGATGATTGGAATCAGGTGGAGAGCGGCGTTTCTGATCGGGTTCATTAAGACGGTCAGCCGAAGCCAGGCAAGCACGACCTTGGTAATCGGTTGCTTGGTTGCCGCCTCATGCCCCGCCTTTGCCCAATTCTCGATCGCGCGACCAAACTATGGCGTGCCGGAATTCGCTGAGACGGGCGGCACCTTCCGAGTGGAAGTGAAGGCAAGTGCTGGCCTGACCGATACGCTGTGGAGTGTGGTTCTCGCCAATGACCTTCGGTCATGGACGGGAGTCGTTGAGCATGTGGATTACGGCAGCTATGTGGACAACAACACCCTTGTCGGGTACGCGTTGCGAGTGCGCGTTCCAGCGGACATCTCGCCGGAAGTGTTTAAGCTCGTTATCTCGCATCCTGCCGGCGGTGCAGCCACCAACCGGAATGCAGTCTCCATTGTTCCCGGCCTGGAAACGAACTTCTACATTCTGCATTACGCCGATCCGCAGGCGCAGGCCTACGAACCCAATAACGCCGACACGGGCATGTATGGCACGCATGGATCCATCCGGGAGATGTACTGGCACGCCCCGGCGATGCGACTGATCAATCCGCGCTTTATGTTCGATACGGGCGATGAACTGGATAACGCTTATGGCATCTCGGTCGCCCGCTATCAGGAGTATGTTGATGCGATGTGCCAGATGGGTGTTCCCGTGCTGGCCACCCGCGGCAACAACGACAGCGAGATTACTGTTGCCAACTGGCGGACCACCATCGGCATCGAGACCTATTCCCTCACCATGGGATCTTTCTATGTCTGCCAGAAGGACTACAATGCAAACGACTACACGGCATGGTTCACGAATGACTACGCGGCGTCGTTCACGAATCCTGCCATCAAGTACCGGTTGTTCGGGCAGCATTTCATTGTGGGCGGGGCGGGCTGGATGCCGCCGGCGGGACAGTCCCCCGGTTTGATGCTGGTAGGACATGGACACGTGAACTCAACCCTGCTGTCCAGTCCATATTACATCATCGAGACCCAGCAGGCCTGCAATAAGGGCGCGGTGGGCTTCTTTGAGTTTGCCCGGGGCAGCACAAACTGGACCTGCACCTCCCTGACCAATATTCCGGCCGCACAGTTTCAAGTGATGAGCGCCGGCGCCGTGGCGCGGATCGCCAATACCTTTGCCTATACCAACAACGGTTCGTGTTTCACCAATACGGCCACGATCGTCAACCAGATCCCCAATGACTTCTGGGACGGGCGCGTTCGTTTCCTGATGAAGTATTCGGCAGCAGGTTACAGCGTGTCCAACGGGGTGAAACTGGCCGAGTACGCCTACAACGGCAATTCCAACATGGCCGTGGTGATCAAGGTCAACATCGCGAAGAGTGCCACGACGGCGGTTGGAATTCAGCCTTGGCTAACGCTGGCTGTTAGCGGGCCGGTGTACGGGCAGTCGAGCCCGGCGGATGGGGTTTACACGAACAGCTTTGGGACAAGTTTCACGGTGGCAGTGACGAACTCGCCCGTGATCATAGGCGGCGCGACGCAGTATGTCTGCGAAGGGTGGACGGGATCGGGAAGTGTCCCGGCCAGCGGGACGGGGACTAACACGGGCGAGCTGACGCTGACAGCCGATTCGATCATCGCCTGGCGCTGGGCCACGAACTACTGTCTGGCTACGGCAGCCAGCAACGGTCAGGTGGATGTGACAAACGGCTGGATGAGCGCGGGATCGAACATTACGGTCACGGCGTTGCCTGACTTGTACTACCACTTCGCCTACTGGTCGGGTGATGTGCCGTCGAGCCAGACCAACAGCAACCCCCTGCCGCTCACGATGGATCGGCCAAGCACCCTCGCGGCCACTTGCTCGGCCAATCAAACGACCAACGGCACACCCCTCTGGTGGCTGGCAAAATACGCTTTGGCCACGAACGACGCCGGTGCGCTCTATGACGAGGGTGACGGGGTGCCCGCCTGGATGGAATACATGGCCGACACGGACCCGACGAACGCGGCATCGTATTTCCGCATGACCGGGGTCACCAATCTGCCGCCGTGGACGATCTATTTCGATTCCAGTTCCGATCGCGCCTACACCCTGAGCTGGTGCAGCAATCTCGTGGACGGCATCTGGACCAATGTCCCTGGTCTGGAATCACGCAAGGGCGTTGGCGGGTTGGACCAAATGCAAGACACCAATACCAGTCCAGGCCGGTTCTACCGCCTGAAAGCTGATTTGCCATGACGCTTACACAAGGGGAGTTGGACCTGCGTCTCCAACCTGCTGAATGAGCAACCAAAAACCCACCCCAAGCTCAGGAGGGGTTCAGGGCTGCTCTAAAGTCCGGCCAGTTGAGGGAAGATCATGTTCTGCAGCCCTGAAATCC
>SESF01001393.1_pt1 | contig 25503 bp, 19 predicted proteins | sample 3171521 | NCBI WGS metagenome assembly SESF01 (sample SAMN10866945, study PRJNA518727) | freshwater metagenome | biome: subpolar coniferous forest; feature: holomictic lake; material: water; isolation source: holomictic Lake 227, 6 m and 8 m depth | place: Canada: near Kenora, Ontario | collected...
TCGCCTGAACCAGCTACTTTCTGTTTTACAGTTGGACTCCCTTTATAATATACCGATCCGGAACCAGCAATATTTATATCTAATTGAGCTGATGCAAAAACTTTTACATTACCACTTCCAGCAATTTGCACTTTGGCATTTTCGGCTTTTAAATCGGCAGCAAGATAATCTCCTACCCCTGCAATTTTAATGGTCTCATCTTTGGTTTCGCCACTAAGCGTGATTGATCCGGCTCCCGCAATTTCAGACAAGACACTTGGTGCATTCACTTCCATTTTGATATCCCCTGAACCAGCGATTTTCAACACTAATTTATCTGAGCCGGTGAATTTGGACTTTCCATTAATATTGCCACTTCCAGCTAAAATAACTTCTTCCAAATTTGGGGTGGTTATAAAAACTTTAATCCCCTCAGTTGAGGAATAGCTAAAATAGTCTCTGGACTTTATCACTAAATAGCCGCCCATATCTTTCACAATAAAATAAGGCAAAAGGTTTTCGTCGCCCTCAATTTGAATGCTCACAACTGGCCCCTGGGTTATTTCCACATCAAAATTGCCAGCCATTTTAATACGATTGGCCTTGCCGGCTTCTCTTGTTTCTGTTTTCATTACGCCATTTCCCTGCACATGTCTGTATCTGCATGAAGTAAAAAGTACTATAGCGGCTAGAATTATGATTAGCTGTTTCATGTATTGATTATTGACTTTGGTTTGTAAAGGAAAGTTAAACAAATCACTTGGAGGGAGCAATCCGCCGTTAAAATAATCGAACCACTTATCCTGTTACAACACCATAGAAATTTCAATTACCTTTGTAGCATGACAGAAAAGATACTTATACTTGATTTTGGCAGTCAGTATACCCAACTAATTGCTAGGGCTGTAAGAGAAGCCAATGTGTACTGCGAAATCATCCCTTTCCATAAATCATTTGAATTTGAACCGGGGTTAAAGGGAATTATTCTAAGTGGTTCCCCTTTTAGCGTAAATGAGGCAAATGCGCCTACTGTTGACATCCCTGAATTTGTTAGGCATTTACCTGTTCTTGGTGTTTGTTATGGAGCGCAGCTTACTGCAAAAGAATTTGGGGGAAGGGTTGATAAGTCAAACAAACGCGAATATGGTAGGGCTAAAATGCAGATCATTAAACCCGATACTTTATTAAATGGCATTTCAGATAATTCTCAAGTTTGGATGAGCCATAGTGATTCGATTGTGGCACTTCCAGAAGGATTTGAAGTATTAGCAACTACCGAAAGTATTCCGATCGCGGCTTTCAAAAAAACGACTACTGATTCGCAACCCTTATACGGTTTACAATTTCATCCCGAAGTATATCATTCAACAGAAGGAAAAACGATTGTCAAAAATTTCTTGGTGAATATTTGTGGCTGCGATGCAGAGTGGACAGCCTCCCATTTTATCACCGAAACGGTTGCTGCCTTGAAAGAAAAAATTGGCAATCGCAAAGTGATCATGGCATTGAGTGGCGGAGTAGATAGCACTGTTGCTGCAACGCTGATCACCAGAGCCATTGGGTCAAACCTATTTGGCATATTTGTAGACAATGGCGTTTTACGTAAGGGTGAATTTGAGCAAGTATTAGACATGTACAAAACCCTCGGATTAAATGTAAAAGGTGTTGACGCAAAGAATCATTTTTACACAGCACTTGCCGGAAAATCTGATCCCGAAGAAAAGCGGAAAATCATTGGTAAAGGCTTTATCGACATATTTGATCAGGAAGCAAAACTGCTAACAGGTATTGAGATGCTCGGGCAAGGAACCATCTATCCCGATGTAATTGAAAGTGTGAGTGTACACGGTCCCTCTCAAACTATTAAATCACACCATAACGTGGGTGGTTTACCCGAAAGCATGAAATTGGAATTGGTAGAGCCTTTAAGATCATTGTTTAAAGATGAAGTAAGGCGTGTGGGTTTAGAATTGGGTATCCCAAGCGAAATGATCAACCGACATCCTTTTCCTGGTCCGGGTTTGGCTATTCGAATCCTCGGAGATATTACCGAAGAGAAAGTAGCACTACTACAGGCAGCCGATGATATTTATATAAATGGATTGAAAAAAGCTAATTTATATAACGCTGTTTGGCAAGCTGGCACGATTTTGTTACCAGTAAAAAGTGTAGGTGTAATGGGCGATGAAAGAACTTATGAATTTACGGTTGCACTAAGAGCAGTAACTTCTGTTGATGGAATGACGGCCGATTGGGCGCATCTACCCTATGAGTTTTTGGCGGATATTTCAAATGAGATTATTAATAATGTTCGTGGAATTAACAGAGTGGTTTATGATATTAGTAGTAAGCCACCTGCTACCATCGAATGGGAATAAAAATTTAATTTAAAAAAAATGCGTCTACTTTTTTTAATTCTTGCATTTGCTGGACTTAGCTTCTCTCAAAAAGTGAAGGCCCAGAATCAGCTAACCGTGAAAGTAGGCGTATTTGCACCAATCTATATTGATTCGGCATTTAGCGATAATAATTATAAACTCGGCAATACTATTTCAAAGAATATATTACCCGGTCTTGATTTTTATAATGGTGTGATGATGGCTATTGATTCGCTGAATGCAGAGGGTGTTCATGCGGAAGTTTTTTTCTATGATACCAAAAACGCAAACGAACCATTACAATATATTCTCGAGAAACCTGAACTGGCGGGCCTTTCGTTAATCATTGCGTTTTTTAATACCCGCAATGAAATAAAACCTTTGGCCGATTTTGCATTGGCCAATAAGATCCCATTGATCTCTGAAACCTATCCGAACGATGGTGGCATAATAGAAAATCCCTATTTCGTTTTAATTAACCCAACCTTGAAAACGCATGCAAATGCGATATACAAATACTTACAAAGAACTAATGCAACCAATAATATTGTATGGGTAAAACGAAAAGGATCGATGGAAGATATGATTCAATCTTATTTTTCAGAGAATAATAAAAAAACACCGGCACTACCCTTGCGCATGAAAACAATTGAATTGGTGGATAGTTTTAATACCGCCGATTTACTAACCAGCCTTGATAGTAACCGCCAAAACACAATCATCTGCGGAACCCTTAACGAAAACTTTTCGGTTGCTCTGATCAAAACAATTAGTGCAAATAGGGATTATAATGTGCAAGTAATTGGGATGCCCACATGGGATGGGTTGAAGGACTTAACCCGACCCGAATTAAAGGGTGTTGAAGTGATCTATTCTAGTCCCTATAACTTTTCAAGAACCGACAAACTCGCAGTTTCCATCACCAACAAGTATCGAAATAAATTTTTATCCCGACCTAGTGATCAAGTATTTAAAGGCTATGAGTCGATGTATCATTTTACCAAATTGGCCTTTAAACACAGGGAGAATTTGATACATAATCTGTCTGACAAATCATTTAAAGTCTTCAATGATTTTGATATTCAGCCCGTTAAATTTAAAAAAGAAAATTGGCAGCCCGATTATCAAGAGAACAGAAAATTGTATTTCATCAAGAAAGTCGACGGCCAGATCAAGCAAGTCTTTTAATGTTAAATCAGTCTAATTAATAGGCTTTCCTTTCTGATTGTTGTAACTTTATGCAATAAGCTGAGTATATGGAAAACACACCTGATATCTGGCAATTTCTAGAATCTAACAAAAGAGCCTTACTAGAATATGTTGAGTTAAAGATCGAGATCTTCAACCTTAAATTCATCAGAAAAAGTTCTACCATTGGAGGCGTTCTTATTTGGATATTGATCCTTGCATTCTTAGGATTACTCATTCTGTTTTTTGCAGGCATGACGCTTAGCTTTTGGTTATCGAGCGTTTTCAATAGCAATATAGCGGGCTTCGGAGCTACTTCAGTAATTCTATTACTAATTACCATCATTTTCATTCTTGCTAGAAAACAATTATTCATCAATCCCATCATTCGCATTATTATAAGGGAGCAAACTCGGGAAAATGAAGAAGAATAAAATCAAAGGACTTCAAAGTCTGAACCAATATATTGGAGAATTAGAAAATAAAGAGTTGCAAGTAAAGCAGCAATTGAACCATAATTGGGAATTCTTCAAATCAGATTTTGGCAGCATTGTAAGAACCAGTATTCTGCATAAAACAAAAGTGGATGGAAGATCTAGTTTTATTTATTGGTTATTCAAGATTCCTGAGTTTAATAATACAGTTGGTCGCACTGCAGAGCGTTTAACTGTTAAGCTTGAAAATTTGTTAGTTAAATGGATCGATAAAATTGCAGAATAGAAAATTTCATGCTGCAAAAAACAAAGGGATACCAAATCATTCAAGAATGGATGAAAGCCAAAAACTTTCATCCATTTGACTTTCAGGAAACATGCTGGGAGAAAATATTGGAAGCAGAAAGCGGACTTGTCAATGCTCCTACTGGTTGCGGAAAAACATTCTCTGTTTTTCTGGGTGTACTGATTCAGTATATCAATCAAAATCCTGTTGAATGGCAACATAAAAAAAACAACTCTCTACAACTAATTTGGATCACTCCACTTCGTGCACTATCAAAAGATATTGGCCGTGCCATGGAAACGGTTTTAGAAGAACTAAAAATTCCTTGGAAACTGGGAATCAGAAATGGAGATACTAGCTCTGCAGAGCGACAGAAACAAAAAAACAATTTTCCAGAAATTCTCATCATTACACCCGAGAGCCTTCACCTATTATTAGCACAAAAAAACTGTTCCACTTATTTTGAAAAATTAAAATTCATTGCAGTAGATGAATGGCATGAATTAATGGGCAGCAAAAGGGGTGTACAGGCTGAGTTAGCAATTAGCCGACTCGTAGGCATGGCAAAAAACAAATTGTCGATCTGGGGCATCTCTGCTACCATTGGCAATTTGGAAGAAGCGAATGAAGTGCTTTTAAATCCGCTGAAAATAAAAGGTTCCATCATTCGTGCTAAAATGGATAAACGCATCGAGATTGAATCGATCATTCCAGAAGAAATAGATAATTATCCCTGGGCCGGACACTTAGGTATTAAAATGGTACCCCGATTAGTTCCCATTATTGAGCAGAGTAATACCACTTTAATTTTTATCAATACCCGTGGTATGAGTGAGACCTGGTATCAAAGCCTCTTAACCGCCGCCCCACAATTAGCAGGTGCCATTGCTTTGCACCATGGGAGTATTGAACAGGAATTAAGACTTTGGGTAGAAGATGCACTGCACACCCAAAAACTAAAAGCAGTTGTTTGTACAGCCAGTCTCGATCTGGGTGTTGATTTTAGGCCTGTCGATACCGTGATACAAGTGGGTTCACCAAAGGGTGTAGCCCGGTTTTTACAAAGGGCGGGAAGAAGTGGGCATGCACCTGGAGAAATAAGTAAACTATTTTTTCTTCCTACCAATGCATTAGAATTAGTTGAAGCTGCTGCACTGAAACAAGCCATCAAGGAAGAAATGGTAGAGGGTAAAATTCCTATGCTGCTTTGTTTTGATGTGCTTATTCAATATTTATGTACGCTTGCCATTGGAGAAGGGTTTGATCCGGAAAAAACATTTCACGAAGTGAGATCCACTTTTTGTTTTGCCGAAATTACCCGAGAAGAATGGCAGGAAACTTTGTTGAATATCACACAAGGAGGCATTGCGCTGAATCAATATGATGAATACCATAAAGTAATTGTGGAAGATGGGCTCTATAAAATAACGAGTCGACAAATTGCCATGCGCCATCGCATGCATATCGGAACTATCGTAAGCGACGCCATGCTCAAAGTAAAATTCCTAGGGGGAGGTTATGTAGGAGTGATCGAAGAATATTTTATTAGTCGCCTCGAACCGGGCGACACATTCACCCTTGCCGGAAAAAATCTCGAGCTTGTAATGATCAAAGACATGGATGTACTGGTTCGAAAATCATCTTCCAAAAAATCGATTGTCCCTTCCTGGAATGGAGGCCGCATGAGCCTTACAGCCAATCTGGGAAAAATGCTTCGTCAGACTTTTAATAAAGCATTGGTAGATGAGCGGGAGATTGAAATAAAAAGCCTGCACAACTTATTTGAAGTGCAACAAAAATTATCAGCCATCCCGAGAGATCATCAGCTTTTGATTGAACAGATCGAAACCAAAGATGGATATCACTTATTAGTATATCCATTTGAAGGGAGGCAAGTTCATGAAGCGATGAGTGCCATCCTTGCTTATCGGATTGGTCAGTTGATGCCCATTAGTTTTTCGATTGCCATGAACGATTATGGTTTTGAATTATTGAGCGATCAACCCATTCCGGTAGATGATAGCAATGTACAGGAATTATTTACCACTGATAACTTATTAATGGATATCCAAAAAAGTATCAATAGCGCTGAAATGGCCAAGCGTAAATTCAGAGATATTGCAGTGATCGGGGGATTGATATTTCAAGGCTTTCCGGGAGAACATAAAAAAGCAAGACACTTACAATCATCTGCCGCATTATTGTTTAAAGTGTTTGAAGAATATGAACCGAATAATATATTATTGAGGCAGGCCTATCGTGAATTAATGGAACAACAAATGGAAGAGGAAAGATTAAGAACTGCATTGGATAGAATTTCGAAAAGTGACATACTATTACGCTTTCCAAAACAATTAACCCCATTGGCTTTTCCGATTACGGTAGACGGACTAAACCGCAATAGCTTATCTTCTGAAAAGATGGAGGACCGTGTTAGAAAAATGCAGCAACAACTAGAGAAGAACTGATGCATATTTGCAGATAGAAGATCGATTATAAAAATGACAGCACCAACTCCATTCCCCATTCGCGAACAAATGTTCTGGCTAACCTCTGAAAGGGGTATTTATTGGGAAAATGAAAAGGCCTTGATCGTTGCCGATTTGCATTTTGGCAAAACTGGTCATTTTAGAAAAAACGGCATTGGTGTTCCGCATGCAGTGTACAAAGAAGACCTGCAAAGAATGGTAAACCTAATTAGTTTATTTAAACCTAAAAAGCTCATTGCTGTTGGAGATCTATTTCATAGTGCAGACAATTTAGAGCTCAATTTATTTTCAAAGATCCGGGCGGACTTTGCAGCGATGGAATTAATTTTAGTGAAAGGCAATCACGATGTTTTAGCCGATAACTGGTATGAAAAAAATAAGATCGAATTGATTTTCGGAAAATATACTTTAGGAGATTTCAACTTTGTACACGACCCTACAGAAATGTCTGAGAACAATAAGCGTTTTTATTTCTCAGGGCACTTACACCCAGCAGTTACTATATCTGGAATGGGCAAACAAAGCCTAAGTTTTCCCTGTTTTTATTTTACAGAAAATTCAGCGATCCTTCCAGCATTTAGTAAGTTTAGCGGAATGGCCAAAGTAAAAAAGAAAAAAGACAACAGGATCTTTGCAATCGTAGAACAAAGCCTCATTGAAATTGGAATTTAAGAATGTTGTTTCTTCTGCAATGCTAGATAATCGATATAATAAATCAGGCGGACATTAAATTCATTACCATGTGGTTGTTGAAATGTCTGCGATAAATTTTGGGTGTATCTATTATATAGCTGACCATTGATCGGGAAATCACCACCCAATGCATTCTTCCATCCTACTATTAACTTACTACCATATTTGAAATCCCAGGTATAAAACATATCGAGATTAAATGCATTGAAGTTCTGGTCCTGACCGGCAACAAATGCATGTGGAATATAATCGCCATTCGTATCAGTGGTAAAGAAATTGCTATACAAAACCTGACTCCAATAATGTCTGGCACGCATTGTAAGATTCATTTTTGGAGTAAAATTATAAATGCCACTCAATATGTTTGAAAAACTCGTGTACCTACGTCGGCCAGCAACTGGATCCCCACTAGGATCATTGAATGCAAAACCATATTGACCTCTATCCTGCTCCTTGGTTAACTCCCAGTCGAGACTAAAATGTTGATTGAAACGATACCTTGGTCCGAACAAGAAATTATGATAAGAATCATTAGGAAAATGAGGTGCAACAGCATAGCCTATTCCATATCTAACAAAAAAACTCTTTCTACTATCAGTACTCCCACTAAATCCTGTGAACCAATATGGTTGGCGTTTCATGACCTTTCCTTCGGTACGCAATTCGAAATAATCTTTTTGCCAATCAGGAACAACGGTTGCTTTAATGGTCAGGTCCCAGAAATTTTTGAAAAACCAAAACGCATTTGCCTGATATTGATTACTCGAAAATTTAAATGGCGTCAATAAATAAACAGGCAAAACAGAAAATGTATAATTCTGACTAAAGAAATTTTTTGTCGGGGTGAATACATAATAACCAATTTTTCCAATAGCAGAAAATTCATTCGGTGCTCGTAAAAATCCTAAGTCGTTCGGATCATACCGTTTTGATTCGATATTATTTGAAATGCTATATTGCCAGTGTCCCCGAATTTTGGCAAACTTCATAAAGTTGGCAAATCCATCATATTTATCCAATCCTGTAATACTGCTATATCGGGCATTCCAGGCAAAATTATATCTGTTTTCACGATCAAATAAATTCAAATCCAGTCCACTCACATTCGCATTTCTTGCACCTCCGCTGCGCATTACATTGGTATTAGTAAATGTAATGGATGAACGCCCTTCTAATGCCTGATCTAATACAATGATATTATAATTCGTTAAAGGTTCTGTTTCAACCTTGGTAACTTTTCCAGTAGTTTTATCTAATACTTCTGCATTCATTTGAGCAGCAACTGCATTGAATATCCCAATTCCAAGTTTTGATTTATTTCTTCCTGAAAATTTAGTGGCATTATATAACTGCGTGATTCCTGGGTTTGAAACAATTTCTAGATTCGGATTATTTTGAACATCTGTATTAACCGAACTATAATTTGATGGGGTTCCACCTACCCGTCGCGAATAAAATAATCCGGCTTTATTGAATAGCTCAATCCCTTCTGTAAAAAAAGGACGGTTCTCTTGAAATTGAACTTCGTAAGGAGTAAGGTTAAGCACCACATTATCAGAAACTACCTGACCAAAATCTGGGATCAAAGTAGCATCTAACGTAAAGCTTTCATTCACGCCATATTTCACATCCATTCCGCCGTTACGAAGGATGGTGGTTTTTGTTGTGCCATCTGCAAAGGGTGTGGTTCTAACGCCAGTAGTGATATAAGGCAAGAATGATAAACGCAATGGAGGAACAATATTCTTAACGCCAGTAAGGTTTCCGAATTGATTTACGAATCCATTTTGATTGGGATCTACCTTATTCCAGAAAGCACTTTCATTATACCTTCTCGTATAGCGTTGAAAATTGATGCCCCAATCCTGTACCTCTTTTTTAGAAAATCGCAATGCAGAATAGGGAATTTTCATTTCAACCACCCAACCATCTTTTTGTATGGTTACCTTACTTTCCCAAACCGCATCCCAACTATAATCTGTGGGTAATCCAAATTGTGATACCCTATTAGCAACTAATCTTCCATCAGTTTGCACATTTCTGGAAGTAACTAAAAATTGATACCCGTTTTGATTGTCGTTATAAGTGTCAAAAAACACACTGAAATAATCAATATCCTGACGTTGTTCTCCATCACGTGAGGTTAATTGTTTACGTATTTTTTGCGGATCATCGTATAAATAGGCTCCAACATAAACTGCCTGATCGCTATATAAAACCCGAACAACAGTAGGATGTTTGGGGGTAGCGCCATAATTCGGACTATTCTCAATAAAACTATCAGCTCTAGCAGCCTGACCCCAAGCCGCTTCATCTAAAATTCCATCAATTTTTATAGCAGTATTAATCTTTAAAGCCTCCAGACTTTTCTCTTGTGCAAATAAGGAATTAACAAAAAGCGTAAAGCATAAAAGGGCACATGTTTTCTTCATATCAGTGGGCAAATCTAAAGAATTGGGAATTAACCAATTTTTGAAAAAGGATAAATGGTTGTATACCCAACAAAAAAAACAGCCCGAAGGCTGTTTTGAAATATATAATTATTTTTTAATTAAACTTCTTTTTCAAAGTACTAACCTGCTCTTGTAAATTATTTACCATACCTGCTAATTGATTTACATCCCAACGGGGACCCAAATTGGCTTTCTGAAGAATATAAACTGCTTTCCAAATTTCCAATACATCTTCGGAACTCACATAATAGGGTTCGTATTGTGGATTATCGCTAATCATGGTGAGTTTATCTTTTGCACGATTGTTTTTCATCACGCGTTTATAAACAACGCCTTCGTTTCTAGACAAAACAACATAGGTATTGCTATTCTTCAATTCTTCTAAATTGTCAACTTTTTCGCCAACGATCACACTACCGCTTGGGGTAGGCAACATACTGTCTCCTACAATTTCAAAAGCACGGTATTGTCCAGGCGCGAGCATTGGAAGCGTAAATGTATTTAACTCATCTACAAATTCCGGATCAGCATAGCCAGCTAAATAACCGGCAGCAGCTTTTACAGGTACAAAACTAATGGCCGCAATTTCGGCTTCCATCTTCAGCATTCTGCGTCTTTCAAGGTAATTACCCCCGCTGGAATCAGAAGCTAGGTCTTTAAATAAAAAGTCTTCCAGACTAAGTTTAAAGATATTACTGATGGCTTCCATCACTTCTAGCCTAGGTTCGGCACGCTCTTCTTCATAAGCGCCAACCAACGACCTTTTGATTTTGAGTTTGTTCGCAAACTCTTCCTGTGTCCAACCACGCAACTTGCGTAGGTACTTCAAATTTTTCCCTGCGTTTGACATAACTAACTGATTTAGCTGCAAAATACTAATATTTTTAGTTATTCCAAATTTATTTTACATTTTCTTCTTCCAATCTTCACTCTTCACTCTTCACTTTCTTCATCCACTCTTCACTTTCTTCTTCTTTCACTCTTCACTTTTATCTTTTATCTTTTATCTTATCTTGCGTTCATGGCAAAGGCAAAGAAAACTGCGTTACCGATCATTCTCATCACAAATGACGATGGGGTAACCGCACCAGGAATTAAAGCGCTAACAGAAGCGGTAATTGGGTTAGGAAAAGTTTATGTAGTGGCTCCTGATAAACCACAAAGTGGCATGGGTCATGCCATTACGATTGGTCACCCGCTTCGCTTATCAAAAGTAAATGGCATTGAAGGCGTAGAAACTTATAGCTGCAGTGGCACACCTGTTGATTGTGTAAAATTAGCTGTTGATGTAGTATTGCATTGCAAACCAGATATCTGCATCAGCGGCATCAATCACGGTGCGAATCATTCGATCAATGTGATCTATTCAGGTACTATGTCTGCCGCTTTGGAAGCATCTATTGAAAGTATTCCAAGTATCGGATTTAGTTTATTGGATTTTAGTATTGAAGCTGACTTTAGTGCGGCGAAGATCTATGCCAGAAAGATTGTAGAGTTTGTTTTGAAGAATAAAAATCTAGGCAAACATGTATGCTTAAACGTAAATATTCCTGCAGTTGAAAATAAAATGATTAAGGGAATTAAAGTTTGTAAACAAGCGTACGCTAAATACGAAGAAAAATTCGACGAAAGAAAAGATCCACACGGCAGAAGATATTATTGGCTCACTGGCGAGTTTAAGAACTTCGACAAAGCAAAGGATACCGATGTTTGGGCTTTAGAACATAATTATGTGAGCATAGTGCCTGTTCAATTTGATCTTACGAATTATGAATTAAAAACCAAATTAGAAAATAAACTGAGTTCAAATGTTTAAGAAAGACAATTTAGTATTTGGTTTGATATTAGGTTTTGTAACTCCTATACTGGGCATGTTTGTTTATTACTTTATTCAATTCCGACTCTTCACACTAAAAGAATTCTTTACAGTGATGTTTCAACAGAAGTCATTGCTATCGGGCATTATAAGCATTTCATTAATTGCAAATGCAGTAGTGTTTACGATCTATATTAACAGACAGGTCGACAAAACCGCTCGTGGCATTTTTATTGCTACCTGCATTTATGCATTGGTAGCATTAGCGGTGAAATGGTTTTTGTAAATCAATTACCAAACATAGGTTGCCACAGAACCAGCATCTAAACTAGTTATTACTGATTTGCTGTTGTATTTGATATTGAATTTTTCGGAATTTGATCCATCGTTTTCGACAATCAAGACAATCTTACCAGCAGGTGTTTTAAATGCCACATTTTGTAAACTTCCTACGATATTACTTGCAATTTTTACAGAGCCTGCGGGAACAAATTTAGAGGCATGGGCTATGATATAAAAAGCTACATTTTTCGTATAGGATGATGGATCTTGAATGGTAATAGCACCCTTGCATTGTGTGCAGCCTCCGGGGGTATGCGGACCATATGCGGTATCATTGGCTAAATTCCATTCGAGTGCGATCTTACTCCAATTGCGCATTGATCCGATCAATACATTCTTTACATGCCATTTTAAATCGCCCCCAAAATCTCCTTCACTAGAGGTCCATTGTTCGCTGAAGTATACTCCTTTATCAGGATGCGCATCATGCACTGTTGATAAAGCATCGATACTGCCCTCATACAAATGAAAAGCCGATCCGGCAATAAATTTTTTTGCAGCAGCATCATTTAAAATAGAAATCGGATACTCCGGCTTATTACAATTATGATCGTAAATAATGATCTTCGTTTTAATATTCGCAGCTTCGAAAGCTTTGCCAAGATGATTTTTAATAAAGATAGCTTGATCAGGAGCAAGCATCAATAGACTTGGATTATTGCCAGGATGCAATGGTTCGTTTTGAGGAGTAATTGCATCAATATTTATTCCTTCGGCCTTCATTTGTTGAATGTATTTCACAAAATAGTTGGCGTAAACCTCATAATATTTTGGCTGTAAACTTCCACCCATGGTTCCATTATTATTTTTCATCCATACGGGTGGAGACCAAGGAGATGCTAGAATTTTGAGCTTCGGATTAATTAATAGAATCTCTTTTAAAATTGGAATTAAATAACGCTTGTCAGGTTGCAGGCTGAATTTTGTTAAGGCCAGATCGGTTTCCCCTTTAGCCAGATCATCGTAAGAAAAAACAGAAGCATCCAAATCAGAAGCACCTAAACTAATGCGCAAATAACTTATACCAATACCAGATGCTTTGTTCCCAAATAATTCTTGCAATAATTCAGATTTAACCGGTGCCTTTAATTGGCTGATTACTTGCGCACTCCCCCCAGTTAATGCATAACCAAATCCTTCAATGGTTTGTGCTATCTGTTGATCATCTACTTGAATGGTTGGATAAGCATTCTGCACAGTATTGAAATGCAGGGTATTATTTTGCTTTGCGAGCAATACTGATTTATCAGACTTTGTTAGCCAATATTCAACAGGCTTAGAACCTGACTCAGTTAAATTTTGATACGACTGAGCATTTGAAAACAATAAAACAATCAGGGATAATAAAATAGGATTCATCATAATTATTTTTCAATTAACCAGGGCAAAAATTTATTTAGAAATAATGATCAATGACAATCCAACTATATATAGCAACAACATTAAATTCAAAATAGGTTTTGTTCCTTTTGGTGCCTGATCAAATTCTTTCCAAACATAGATGCCCCAAATCGCAGCAACAACTGTTGCACCCTGACCTAGTCCGTATGAAACCGCCGGACCCGCTTTCCCCGAAGCGATTATATTTAGCGACATCCCCACACACCAGATGGCGCCACCCAGAATACCCACTAAATGATCTTTTAGTTTGCCTGAAAAATAAGTACTGATCTTAATTGGTTCACCCGCAAATGGGCGCCACATCTGTAAACTATTAAATACAAAACTGCTGGCAACAACACCTATTGCAAAAAATACGAGCGCAGTGTACGGCGTTAATTTACCGGCTTCTGGTGTATTGAAACTATGCACCATCGAGTCTGCTACATATTTATAAAATAGCCCCATTAATGCACCACTTACAATTGCTAATATTAATCCCTTCTGCGAAACTTTTGAAGCTGAATTGGATTGTAATTTCTGATAGGCTCTTGCATTTAATATGATAGCAATAACGATGAGTGCAACTCCAGCAAAAATTAGCATCGGGTTGCCTTGCGGATTGGCTACATAATTAATCACAACACCCAATACCAATGCGATACCTATACCTACCGGAAATGCAACCGACATGCCGGCAATCCCAATCGCAGCTACTAATAAAATATTTGCCAAATTAAAAACTATACCGCCGATAACTGCAGATTCTAAGTTCCCTGTTTCTGCCTGATGCAGATCGTTTAGAAATGACCTACCTTCTGCACCGTTGCTGCCAATTGTAAATGCCAATAGAATCGTTGTAATCAAAATACCAATTCCATAATCCCAATACAATAATTCAAAACGCCATTCTTTACTGGTGAGTTTAGTGGTATTAGCCCAGGAGCCCCAGCAAAGCATGGTTACTACACAAAGCATAATTGCCAATCCGTAATTTTCTACTATCAACATGGTTTAGTTTTTAGTTGTTCAACTATTTATTAGAGTACACAATCAGATCTTTCAATTGCAGACTTGCTATCTTATCTGGATTTAAAATTTTAATTTTCACGGTATGTTTTCCTTCTGCCAATTCGAAGTTTGAATACAATTCATTTCTTCTAAGTCTGAAATTATAAGGCATATTGAATTGTTCTTTTTTACCATCGACATCCATTTCCACTCTAAATGAATAATTGGTAGTTGTGCCCCATTCGTTCGACATACCTGAATGAATCGTAAGTCCATTTCCTTCAAAATCAAATTCATAACTATCTTTTACTTCATCGCTATTCCATCCCAACCATTTTCTTTTTACAGGATGCAATCCAGCAAAAGATTCTTCAAAAGCAACGGGCTTAGGCTGTTGATAAATAATAGTTATTTTATCACCATTAATACTACCGCCATTTCTTTGCAACATTTGTGATGCATGTTTAAATCCCAATTCATACATACGATTTAAAGAAATATTCGTGTATACAAAATTACGATCCGCAACTTCCTTTAAATTATTTTTCCAATAGTCTGGAATCTTATCAAAACCCAACATAGCACCAAGGATTCCACCTGCTGTTGAAGGGTTACAATCTGCATCCTGTCCGCATCTGGTAGCTACCTCCACAGTTTTTCCGAAATCAGCTTGACCGTATAACAATCCCATTAACACATAGGCGCTATTCACTCGAGCACTAATATCGAATGGCATGAAAACGCCTTCGGGACAAGCAATATCTTCTGTCCATTTTCTTTGAATCTCGAACCAAGATTTTTTCCAATCGTTGGGATATTGTTTATGCCATTTGATTACATCTTGCATACACTGGCGATACTTACTTTTCTCAGGAATTGATTTCAAAGCTTCTGATACAACAAAATTGATATCATTACTCACAAAAGCAAGGCTATACATATTAGCCACATACACACCACCATAATATCCTTCGCCATAGTTCATAATATGTCCCACTTTATCGCATAATAATGATGCCGAATTACCCATACCGGGATGCATCAGTCCGGCAAAGTCCGCTTCAATTTGAAAATCAATATCATCGGCATGTGGGTTATTTTTCCAATATCCTGATGCAGGAGCTTTCATGCCATTTAAAATATTATACCTACCTGTTTGGTTCGCATGCCATAAGGGATACGCTGCATTTGCAAATGCATTTGCGAATGAATCAGCTGGTGCATCAACGCCATATTTTTCTATGACATCTACGAAGCTTAAGTCCATATAAATATCATCATACAACCCCGGTTCCAAATCGAAATAACGCTTAACCTGTCCCTCAGGCCAGGTGATTTTTTGATAATCATTGATGAGTGTGCCCAGATAATGAAATTCATAAGGGCCACCATAAGTAACACCGATAGTCTGACCAGCCCATCCTCCCTTGATCTTATCTTGAAGACTAGCTTTTGAAATGCTGATGGTTTGCTTATCAACCAATGCATTTTGTTTTTTTACTTGCGCGCACAATGGCAATGAAAGGATGCTGACAAAATAGAACAGGTATTTTTTCATTGATTGTATTTTATAGATTTATTTCTTTTCTAAATGGAACAGAAGCTTGTGCCCCCATTCTTGTTACGGAAAGCGATGCAGCGGCAATTGCAAATCGAATTGCATCTTCCCAATCTTTATCTTCTGTAAGTGCTACAGTTAATGCGCCGCAAAAAGTATCACCTGCGGCAGTTGTATCAATTGCTGTTACTGATGGAGCCGGGATCAATAATTCTTTGAAGGGAGATTTAAAATAAGCCCCTTGTTTACCAAGTGTGATAATCACATGGCCCACGCCTTTTTGTAATAGTATATCAGCGGCCAGGGATGCAGATGCCAGATCAGTTACTTGAATGCCAGTAAGAATGCTCGCTTCAGATTCATTAGGTATCAATAAAAATAATCCATCAAGAATCGAATCACTCAGCAGTTGAGCTGGTGCAGGATTTAAAATCACATGTGTTTTATTCAATTTCGCAGTATTGATTACTGCAGCAATAGTTTCAATAGGAATTTCCAGTTGTATTAAAATGAAAGCAGTATCTGTTAATTCAGAAATTGCGCTTACATCTGCCACACTCAATTTTGCATTCGCACCCGGTGCTACCACAATACTATTTTCACCTTCTGCATTTACTATAATTAAAGCTGTACCTGAGGGGGCAGTATCATCAATAAAAACATGAGAGGTATCAATGTTTTCATTGGTTAATCCATCCAATGTTTGTTTACCAAAAATATCGTTCCCAACTTTTGCTACAAAAGCCACATTACCTCCTAATCTAGCAGCAGCAACAGCTTGGTTAGCCCCCTTTCCACCAGCATTCATAAAAAAATCTCCCCCAAGCCGGGTCTCACCTGGCAAAGGATGTTTGTCGATTTTTACAACCATATCTGTATTGGCACTACCAACAACAATGATTTTTTTCATATTATTCAATTGGTTTTAAAGGCATCCAAACTTTTATGGCAGCACCAGTCTGACTTGCATCTGCAAAAGGTACAAATACTAGTTTGTTATTATTGGTAAGCATAAAAGAATACGCTTGTTTGCCTATCCATTGCTTTGGCAACAATTCTGAGCAGCTTGTGCTAGCTGGCTTAAAAGTCAACATACTATTCTCCATCTCTTTTGAATTAGCATTTATAAACTCCTGATTTAATGATTCATCAAAAGCCAAGACTTGCGGACCTCTTTGAAAGGCCATCATACCGGGATAGCTTTTCCCCCCTTGAATTTCTTGAACCCCAATATCAAATTTAATTGTCAGCTTTTCTCCGGAAGTCCATCTTCGTTTTACTGTCACACAATTATTTTCCACTTTTTTGTATTCCTGAGATCCCATTTTAATAACGAACCCGCCACACCAGCTTGGCACACGAAATGCAAGTGGTATGGAATCTATATTTGAAGCGCTTTTAAAGGTTAGGTTTATAGTACCAGATTCGGGGAAGTCAGTTTCTATTTTTAGGGTGAAATCAATCTTCTTATTACGAGCTGTGGTATAAGAATTTTTATACACACCGGGTTCGTACAATAGAACAGTAGGAATGCTGTTCAAATTGCCCATGGTAAAATAAGGGATCATGGCGATACCCCTAGGAACGCTGGAAGTGCAGCAGCTAATATCACAACTATATGGTTTCTTATCCATCAAAGCAGTATAATAACTTACACAACCAGTTTGAGGGTTCTCGGCAGCAAGCAATTGATTATAAATTGATTTTTCAATTTGTTCCAGATATTTTACATCCCCAGTAATGGCTAATAAATTTTGATTTAATTGGATCCAGGTTGTTGTTACACATCCTTCCCCCATATTGTCTTTGCTGCTCGCAGGCAATACTTTATCGACTTGAAAAAACTCCATAGAACTAGTTGTACCACTTATATACAAACGATTCTTAACAATATCCTGCCATGCCATTTTTACCACTTTAAGAAAACGATCCTCACCAGTAACCCGATATAATTTTGCAATGCCAACAAAATTCGAAAGCATTTCATAGGCTTTTGCATTACCCACTTTAGTAACATTACCAGTAGCCAACAGGGCAGTGATAACTTTTGGTCCATCTTCCTGATCCCATGCTTTCAAAATATAATAACAGAAGTCCAAATATTTTTTTTGCCCACTATAGCGATACAGTTCAACCATTGGATCCAACACACTTGTTGCAGCCATTCCCATATGTTCACCAGCTAATAAAATATCTCTTTGACCAGGGCCATCACCAAAAGTTTTACAAAGCAGATCGCCCATTTTTTTACAGGCATCTAATGCAGGCTGATAGCCGGTTGCAGTATAATAAGCTAGTAAGCCATACATATTGTATTTATGCGACCAAACATCCCAGCTAGTCCAATAATCTTTAGGAAGATAAGTTCCCAGATAGCCGTCTTCTAATTGTGAATGGATCAGTTCGTTCACGATTCGATCCATTTGTTTTTTTAATCTCTCATCATGTGTAGTTCTCCAAACATTCGTTGCAGATTCCAAATACTTTCCAACATGCTCACCGATCCAAGGATGTACACCGGGTCTTTCTAAGTAGCCGGCCATGATCCCTTTCTCATCAACTTTTAGCAAACGCTCAGTTAAGTTCTGGCTAAATCTTTTCCCAAGATAGCCTTGCATAGATTGTCCAGCAAATGGTGCTGACTCAAACAGATCCTTTACTTTGAATTCGACAATTGGTTTGGGTTCCTTTCCTATAGCAATTTCTTTTTCAACAAGAATTACATTTGATTGAGTAGCAGCTTTGTTTACGATCAATGTAAAAAATAACAGAAAGGCATTAAGTCGAGTCAATAATTTCATAGTATTAATTAAGATCAATTCACTAATTCAAAACTGTCCTTTACTCTAATGTCACGAGAAGAGGAACCGATCATTAAATCAAAATCTCCTGGCTCTGTTACCCAATTCAGTTGCTGGTTGTAGAAAGAGAGTTTTTGTTTGTCGATCTTGAACTGGATAGTTTTACTCTCCCCTACTTTCAAAAAGATTTTTTTAAAATCTTTCAGTTCTTTTATGGGACGAACAATCGAACCTACCCGATCGCGCAAGTATAATTGTACTACTTCATCACCATCATACTTTCCAGAATTAGTAATGGTTACAGATACTTCAATGGTATCTGTTTGTTTGATTTTTTTCATACTCAATTGAAGCTTACTATATTCAAAACTGGTATAGCTCTTTCCATATCCAAATTCATATTTAGGAAATATGGATAGGTCGTTATAAGAGGAATTATAAATTCTGTTTGCGTCGTTCAGAGCGGGCCTTCCAGTGTTGAAATGACTATAATAAATTGGGATTTGTCCGACCGAAACGGGGAAACTCATCGGCAATTTCGCTGATGGATTCACATCGCCAAACAATACATCGGCAATGGCATTACCCGCTTCACTACCTAACCACCAAGTATATAAAATAGCTGTTGCATGATCGGCCGTATAATTAAATACTAAGGGTCTACCCGAATTAATTAAAACCACAACTGGTTTTCCAGTAGCTAATAATGCTTTTAGTAAATCTTCCTGTACGCCCGGGATGCTAATATTAGAGCGGCTCTTGGCTTCGCCGGTCATATCTCTTCTTTCGCCAATACTTAAGATCACCACATCTGCTTGTTTGGCAACTGCAATTGCTTCTGCAAAACCCGATTTATTAGTTCCTTCTATCTCGCAACCTTTTGCATAGAGCAGATTGGTATTAGCCCCTACTTTATTTTTCAATCCCTGCCATTGTGAAACAATATAATCAGAATCTACTCCTGGCACTTCTACATCCCAGAAACCTTTATTTTGTTTTAATGATTTTACGAGTGGACCGATAAAGGCAATGGTATTTATATTTTTAGAGAGTGGCAAAACATTATTATCGTTTTTCAATAACACGATACTTTTTGCGGCAACTGATCTGGCAATCTTTGCATGTTCCGGATTATTCAAAGCTGCTTTTTCGCGCGCTTCATTGCTATATCTGAATGGATCGTCAAATAAGCCCAATTCAAATTTCTTCAGTAAGATTCTTTTTACCGCATCATTAATTAAAGCAATATTGATTTTTTTATCCACCACTAATTTGGCCAAATTATTTTTATAATTCCTGCTTTCCATATCCATATCGCAACCAGCAGTGATGGCACTTTGTGCAGCTTCGTATCCATCTTTTACATTTCCGTGATTGATCATCTCACCGATCGATCCCCAATCGCTCACTACAAATCCTTTGAAGCCCCATTTCCCTTTTAAAATGGTTCTTTGCAAGTAGGAATTACCAGTTGCTGGTACCCCATTAAGATCGTTGAATGAATTCATAAAAGTAGCTGCGCCTGCATCCAAAGCAGCTTTAAAAGGAGGCAGATACACTTCCCACAAAAGATGATCACTCATATCCACCGAATTATAATCTCTACCACCAATGGCGGCACCATAAGCTGCAAAATGTTTCACGCAGGCCATTACGGAATTCAAATCTCCCAAATGATTTCCCTGAAAACCTTTTACCCTTGCCGTGGCAATTAAAGATCCCAGATAAGGATCTTCTCCTGCGCCTTCCATCACACGTCCCCAACGAGGATCTCGTGCAATGTCTACCATGGGAGCAAATGTCCAATGCAGTCCACTTGCACTTGCTTCAGTTGCAGCAACTCTGGCAGATTGTTGAATAGCCTCCAGATCCCAACTAGCAGCTTCTCCTAACGGAATAGGGAAAGTTGTTTTGTAGCCATGAATTACATCCTGACCAAATAACAAAGGAATTTTCAAACGGCTTTGCATGGCTACTTTCTGCCAATTACGGGTACGTGCAACACCTACACAATTGAGCAGTGAACCCACTTGACCGCGTTTAATCTGACCGATCTTATCGTTGTCTAGTGTAACCGGACCCGTTGCAGATTGATCATCGTTATATTGATTTAACTGCCCAATTTTTTCTTCGAGGGTCATTAAGCGTAAAACCGAATCAACTTTCTGAGCTAATGATTTTTTTTGAGCTGATATCGTATTATGGATAAAAGAAAATAATAGACAGGCGCCTATTATTAGGAGTACTTTTCTATACATACAATCGTTTTGGCTTTATTGGATTGGGCCAAACAACCGCTTAAATCAGCGGTGGCAACCCTTTTAGGTTTAAATTTAATAGATATTCACAAAAAAGCCCTGAAAAAAATTCCAGGGCTCATTTATATCGAATTAACATCCATTACTTACCGTTTTCGGCCAATACTTTTTCGATCAATGCTTCTATTTCCTTTCTTTCCATACTGGTTGATGAAAGAAATAATATCCCCTTTCTGTTCTTACCATTCACAATTTCAGGGTCAAAAGCCGCACCTTGTATAAAATCCGAACGTTTGTATTTACTATTCAGTTCATCTGGACTTAACAATTTGCCATTAACAACTATCTGATCTGTCAAGATATCAAGTGAAGCACTTGACCCGCCACTTTTCCCAAAAAATACCGTTGAATGACCCTCTACATTCAAAAATATTTTCTCTGTTTTTGAACCAGCAGCCCTGATTTTTTCTTGCCAAAGCTCTTGCTCAGTTTTCGCAATTGGATTAGCTGTTTTTTGGGTAGTAATTTCTATAACACCATGAGCAGCTTCTGGTCCGTATTTAGCTACTGCTTTGTCGCCTTTCAAAACGTCCATTCTAGTCATGTCTGATATAGATAATTTCATTAAACCCGCACTATCTGTTTTAACACCATCAATATAATAAGTTACTTTATTACTAAATAATTGCAGTTTTTGAGATGAACCTGCTACAACTCCATACTCTCCAACTTTAGCGTTTGATGCAATATTTACTTTCTCGAGTTTTACATCTACTGCATTTACCTTTTCAAGTTTTACATCCGAAATTATAATCTCATTCCTTTTAGGTCTTGAAGTAACCAAGATTACTCCATTCTTCCCAGCATCACCATACAATTTAGTTGCAGATTCATTTTTCAACACTTCAATTTTTTCAATTGATTTAGGATTTATTTTATTGATCTCTGCATTTGGCTGCACCCTACCATCGACAATGATTAATGGTTGTTTTGATGACTCATGAAAAATTATTGTATCCGCTACTATATTCTTGTTTTTACTGGTATCTAATGCTACCACTATTACTGTATCTCCTACTGTTTTATATGAGTTTTGTTCAGTAGAAGCAAGATATGATTGCACCCCTTCTAAAATACCTGCAGCAAATTTTTTCTGATACCCTGCATCCAACATCAATTTCAAATCTTCTTGATTCGTTATAAATCCAGCTTCAATTAAAGCGGAAGGACATTTAACAGCTTGTAATACCCAGATCCCTTGATTCCTACTTTTAATCCCAGAAAAATGATTTAAGTCTTTTATTGAGTTGGCCAATTCATTTGCAAAAATGGCGTTTGCATTATAATTAACAGCTTTCTCTTTATTGGCGATATATATGACCATACCCTTTGCAGGGTTTTCTGTCTTATTTCCATTTTCATGTTGAATGGGTTCTGCATTATTACAATGCAATGAAATAAATAGATCCGCTTTTTGTGTATTGGCAAAATCTGCTTTTTCTTGCACTGTGTTAGTGATATCTGATTCTCTGGTCAGTATGATTTTAAGATTTTTATTGGTGTTGGCCGCTTTAACAGCTTTTGCAAGTAATAAGCTGATCTGTGCTTCTGAATTTTTTGCTGAAGCATCAAGAGCACCATGGTCTTTTCCACCATGTCCTGCATCAATCACCACAGTATAAGTTTTATTTAAATTAAATATTCGAGTAAGCTGAAGGTTCGTTTTAGATTGATCACCTTTTATTTTATCAGCAACAGTTTCCATCAAACTGCCTACTGATAAGGGTTTGGCATGATCAATTCCTTTGCTTCTAAAGGCAACTAGTACAACAACTATTGCTATTAAGGGCAGGATCACTAATCTGCGTAAGTAAGAAAATCTTGGATTTTTATTATTCGTAATCATTTGTAATCTTCTTTTAATTGGTGAAAAGAAAAATGGGGTGGTGAGTAGAAACTGTTGTTGAGGATATGCTGCCGTTAACAGTAATTGTGCCAGTGAAGCGCTATCACCATTTTGCACAGACTTGTTATCGGCTATAAACTCGTGAATCATTTCCATCTCTTTTTTCAGCATCCAGAAAAAAGGATTGAACCAACCTGCTACCAGTACCACTTGAATCAGCACTTTATCAATGCTGTGTTTTTGTTGTACATGGGTTAACTCATGTTCTAGCATTTTTTGTCCAGCATCGCTTCTCAGGTCGATCGCTTCATGCCAGAATATATATCGAAAGAAAGAAAAGGGCGTCCCCTTTACTTGGGTGAGAATGAGGTACACATCGCCTACATTTTTGCAGGAATGTGTTTTAAGTAAAACATATAAACGGATCAGTCCGATTACCAATAAACCCAACATCATAGCAGCGATCAGAAAATAAGCTGCCACTGCAAATCCTTCCCAAGTGAATTGGTAATTAGTCTTTGCAAGGTTGGCATCGATCTCGGCATTGTTGTCAGCTACGATGGATAAGAAATTGATTACTTGTGCATCGCCAGTGACGGGTTTGGTCCACTGAATTTTGATCAATGGAATGATCCAAGACATAATCAACACACTAATTAAATAAAAGCGGTTATACTGATGAAACTTTTTATCGCGCAGCACCAGCCAATAATATCCCATCATTACAGCGCTACAGAAAACTACTTGCAGAAAATAATATGCGGTAGAAAGCATGTTAATTATTTTTTGTGTTTCTTAATTTCCGTTAACAACAACTCCAATTCTTTGACACTAAGATCTTTTTGCTTGACCATAAAACTCACGGCTTCACTAAAAGATCCTTCAAAATATCCTTCTACTAAATTTCTGATAGAGCTTGATGAATAATCTTCTTTCGACACCAAGGGATAATATTGATGTACCCTACCAATTGGTGTAACCCCTACAAATCCTTTATCTGTTAAGATCTTGATGATCGTTGCAACTGTATTAGAATGTGGTCTGGGTTCTGGCTGTGCTTCTACGATATCTTTTAAGAATGCAGCTTCCAGTTTCCAGATGCTGTGCATGATCTGTTCTTCGGCCTTGGTCAATGGTTTCATCTTCAACTAATTTTATAGTTGTTCAAATGTATAAACTAATTTTTTAGTTTTCAAACTATTTTTTTAGTTTTTGAAAAAAAACTTGTTAAAATGGTCTCATCAATATCTTTGGCGGGTGAAATACTATCTCATTTCAGGGGAAGCCAGTGGTGATTTGCATGGCAGCAATCTGATCAAAGCATTGAAAACAAAGGACCCTCTGGCAAACATGCGTTGCTGGGGTGGCGATTTGATGCAGGCTGCAGGAGCTGAATTAGTAAAGCATTATCGCGACTTAGCGTTCATGGGTTTCGCAGAAGTAGTATCGAATCTGCCCACCATTTTCAAGAATATCCGTTTTTGTAAAGAAGATATTTTGGCTTTTCAGCCCGATGCAGTAATTCTGATCGACTATCCCGGATTTAACCTGCGCATAGCAGAATGGGCACACAAGCAAGGAATCAAAGTGATCTATTATATCTCTCCGCAAGTCTGGGCCTGGAAAGAAGGCCGGGTGAAAAAGATGAAACAGATCATCGACAAAATGCTCGTGATCCTCCCATTTGAAAAAGATTATTATAAAGAAAGATGGAATTGGGAAGTGGATTATGTGGGGCATCCATTGATCGAAGCGATTGAGGATAAGAAAAAAGAATTGGGTTACGATGATACTCACCCTAGTCCTACTATTAAAAAAATTGCACTCTTACCTGGGAGCAGGAAACAAGAGATCTCTAAGAAACTCCCGATCATGTTGGAAGTAGCAAAATCATTTCCCGACTATCAGTTTGTGGTTGCTGAGGCACCGGGACTAGAATCCGATTTTTATCAACCTTTTTTACAAGCCTATCAAAATGTGGCTTCGGTAAAAAATGCGACTTATCAATTATTGTTAGAATCAAATGCAGCACTAGTTACAAGCGGCACAGCTACTTTAGAAACTGCACTATTGGGTGTTCCAGAAATTGTTTGTTATAAAGGAAGCAATATCAGTTATCAAATTGCGAAACGATTAATCAAGATCAAATACATTTCATTAGTGAATCTGATCATGGATAAATTAATCGTTACAGAATTGATCCAAGACGAATTGAATGTGGCAAATCTGGTGAAGGAATTGAATCTGCTTTTAAACGATGCAACACACCAACAACAATTGAAAGCAGACTATCAGGCATTGTATGAAAAGCTGTCCAGAGGCGGACACGCATCAGACCAAGCAGCAAGAATCATTATCAATTTTCTTAGCAAATAATTACTTGCGAATCATTGGAAGGATAAATGCTTTGAATAGCATGATCAGGATCACGATCAAAAACATATAAATCGAAATCCGGTTCATGCCATGCATGTACTTGGTGAATTTTGTTTCCCCTTCCACTTTCTCTTTCTTTTTGATAAAGAGGTATT
>SESF01005614.1_pt1 | contig 25499 bp, 20 predicted proteins | sample 3171521 | NCBI WGS metagenome assembly SESF01 (sample SAMN10866945, study PRJNA518727) | freshwater metagenome | biome: subpolar coniferous forest; feature: holomictic lake; material: water; isolation source: holomictic Lake 227, 6 m and 8 m depth | place: Canada: near Kenora, Ontario | collected...
GTTGAAGGAATCGCGGTGGGTTATCGCCAACGCGAAGCTCGGCTTTCTTGCGCTCGATATGAGCGCACACGACATGCCGCTTGAACGGACGCCCGAGGACGAAGCCCGGTGGAAAAAATTCATGGGCTATCCCTACCTCGGCAGCGATGATCGGATGACGTATTACTATCGTCAGGTTTTTCTCGGCATGATCCGTGGCATTGACTACATGACCTCGCATCCCGACTGGAACCACAAGGCGATCATCAGTTCGGGCGCGAGTCAGGGCGGCGGGCTTGCCATCATCGCCGCCGCACTCGATCCGCGTGTCACGGCGGTTGTCAGCATCGCACCCGCGCTCGGCGAGCACACGGGACCGCTCTATGGACGGCCTGATGCTGCCCCCAACTACCTGATCATGGATCGTGACCGGAAAACGCCGAATCAGAAGATTGTCGCCGCTACCGCCTACTACGATACCGTGAACTTCGCGCGCTTTGTTAAGGTGCCGGTGCTCATGAGTAGCGGTCTGATTGATACGGCCTGTCCTGCGATGACAGTCCTCTCCATTTACAACACACTCAACTGCCCCAAGCAGCTTGATCTCGTGCCGCTCCTCGGTCATAACTGCGGCCCCCGATTTGCGGAATTGAGAAATCGTTTTCTGGTGGAACAGGCTGGCATTGCTAATTCATCTGTAAAAACACCAACCTCGATCAATATGGGTGCTCCCATCTACAAAAAATAACACAAAAAACAAAGGAACTGAACATGCAATATCTCAAAACTACACTCCTCGTCGTCCTATTCCTCATATCATTCACTGCGTTACATGCCGACGAGACATATCCTGCAGAGCCGATTAACTATCCGGCTTTTTCGCTTCATGCTGTTCGCGTTGGCAAGGACGGCAAAGTAAACGCGCTTGTTCTCACGCCCGCAAAACCTCTGCCGGGCAATCCCTGGGTGCTCGGCAGTTTTCAGGACGTGCGTTCCGCTCCTGTCGCCAACATGACGCGTACCCAGTTGGAACTTGTGCGGCGCGGCTTTCACTTTGTAGGCGCGTCCCCTGGCGTGGTTCTTGGCGCGCCTGATCCCAACGCAGTCTGGGACACGACGTATGAGGTGATGACCCGGAAGTACGGGCTTGCCAAGCGCGTCGCTTTGATGGGACTGAGTCGCGAGGGACTGCCAGTCGCGCGCTGGGCTGCGGCTAATCCTGGCAAGGTCTCCTGCCTCTATTTGGACCGGGCGGTGTGCGATTTCAAAAGCTGGCCGGGAGGAAAGTTGGGAATCGGGCTGGGCAGTAAGAATGACTGGGCCATGCTCCAGAAAGTCTACAACTTCAAGGACGAGGTAGAGGCTATGGCCTTCAAGGAAAATCCCGTCGACCTCACGCCCAAGCTTATCGCCGACAAGGTTGCCATCATCTATGTGGCCGGGGAGAAGGACACCGTCGTTCCCTACGTGGAAAACGGAGGGGTCATGCAACAGCAGTATAAAAAGTTGGGCGGCACCTTTCAGTTGATCATGCGCGCAGGCGAAGATCACCACCCGCATGGCTTGCCGGATCCGACTCCCGTCGTGGACTTCATTCAGAAACATGCGCGTTAAATACTGCAGAATATTGACATGAAAACAATGAACGCATTCCTATTTCTCACCATCTTGCTGTCGGCTCCGCTGACCGCAATGTCGGCCAACGAATCTCAGAGCTCTGGTCGATCTCATATCCTCATCGAAGCGGAGAGTTTCGCAAAACGTGGGGGTTGGGTTGTGGACCCTCAGTTCATGGATCAAATGGGATCGCCCTATCTACTGGCACACGGACTGGGCCGACCCGTCACCGATGCGACCACCGAGATAGAGGTCCCGATTGCGGGAAACTATCATGTCTGGGTACGCACGAAGGACTGGGTCGCTCAGTGGCAGGCGCCTGGCGCACCCGGCAAGTTTCAGGTAATCGTCAATGGTAAGGTACTGGAACCGATATTCGGGATTTCGGGTGCACAGTGGCACTGGCAGGCAGGCGGAGCTGTTGAGTTACCGGCAGGTCATGTCGCAGTGGCGTTGCACGATCTCACCGGCTTCGAAGGACGATGCGATGCGATTCTTTTTTCACGTGATGAGCAGCTTGTTCCGCCGAATGCGGATCCCGAGATGGCGATGTTCCGTCGGAAGTGCCTCGGTCTTCCTGAGCAGCCCGAGGCAGGAGGGGAATTTGATTTCGTCGTTACCGGCGGCGGCATCGCCGGGACGTGTGCGGCCCTTTCGGCGGCACGGCTGGGATTGAAGGTCGCGCTCATCCAGGATCGGCCGGTCCTCGGCGGGAATAACAGTTCGGAGGTGCGCGTTTGGCTGCAAGGAGCGCGCAACAAGGAGCCGTGGCCGCGCATCGGCGACGTGGTGGCGGAATTGGAGCAGCCGCGTCGCGCGCATTATGGTCCGGCAAACACGGCTGAGCTTTATGAGGACGAGAAGAAACTTGCTGTTGTCCGAGGCGAGCCGAACATCTGCCTTTTTCTTGAACAGCGCGTCAACGCGGCTGAGACCGACGGCGGCAAAATCCGCGCTGTCATTGCGCAGGAGATCAACACAGGTCGCCGCGTGCGCATCGCGGGACGCTGGTTCGCCGACTGCACCGGCGATGCGGCGGTGGGTGCGCTGGCGAGGGCGGATTCTGAACTTGAGCCGAAAGGCCGTATGGGTCCGTGCAATCTCTGGAACGTGACCCCGGTCCAGGATGCCGTCTCATTTCCGCGTTGTCCCTGGGCGCTTGACCTGTCGGACAAGCCCTTTCCCGGACGCCATAAAACGAAGCCTGATCCGGATAAACTGGGGGGCTGGTATTGGGAGAGCGGTTTTGACCGCGATCCGATGCAGGAGATGGAATATGTGCGCGACTGGAATTTTCGTGCGATGTATGGTGCCTGGGACGCGCTCAAGAATGTGGACAAGGTGTTACCCAACTATACACTCAACTGGTCTGCACATATCCTCGGCAAACGCGAATCGCGTCGACTGCTGGGCGACGTGGTACTGTGCTTCGACGATCTGAAGAAAGACCGGAAGTTTCCGGATGGCTGTGCGCCGACAGGCTGGAGCAATGATCTTCATCTTCCCGATCCAAACTATGAGAAGGGTTTTGAAGGTGACGCCTTCATCTCCCATGCCCTTTTCGGGCAGTTTCCTGCCTGCAAGGAAAGAAGACCCTTTTGGATTCCGTACCGCTGTCTCTATTCGCGTAGCATCGGCAATCTCTTCATGGCTGGGCGCGACATCAGCACGAAGCACGACGCGCTCGGTGCGGTCCGTGTGATGCGTACCGGCGGCTGTATGGGCGAGGTCGTCGGGATGGCTGCGAGCCTCTGCAAGAAGCACAACGTGGTACCACGAAAGATCTACGAGCGTTACTTGAGCGAACTTCAAGAGCTCATGCGATGTGGAGTCGGGAAGAAGCCCGGCACGAACCCCGATTACGATAACGGCGCTGAACCGAAGCGCAAGCCGGTTCCGAAAGACCAGCCCGTTGCTTCCGCGCCGGCATGGCTCGCAACAGTCGGGCCGAATCTTGCACGCGCTGCCACCGTATCCGTGCCGGGTGGCTTAAATACTGCTTCTGCGGTGGCACTGCTCAATGATGGCATGGCAGAATTAACCAACAACGCCGGCCGTTGGCTGAGCACTGGCCAACCGCCCCACGTGGTTGAGTTCACCTGGAAGGAGCAGGTTACCCTTGGCGCGGCACGGATTATTTCTGGTTACTTCGATGGTACGGTGTCCTCCCCGATCGCCGACTTCGTTTTCCAGTGGCAAGATGGCAAGGAGTGGAAAGAGCTTCTTGGCATGGCCGTGCGCGGGAACCGTGACCCGTCTTGGAACCGCACGTTCCCGCCTGTGAAGACGGCGAAGGTTCGCTTGATGATTACTCGGTCGAAAGGCGATGTTTCGCGCATTTGGGAGGTGGAGTTATACAGCCCTCCAACCCCTGATTCGCAGCGTGCAACAAAGGACCAAGGGAAAGCTAAATGAGGCTAAAACTTTTTACAGTATTGGCTTTAGTGATGGGATGGAGTGGGGGGACGGTTGGCCAAGCGGCGACGGAGCCTGCAGTCGTTGTTTTGAGTAACGGACAGTATGTGGTCACTGGCAAAACTTATGCGGCGATTGTTCCGCCGACTGGGTTGTTGAATACGCTGACGCTGAAAGAAACGGTCTTTATTTTGAACGCGATGACGGTTAATGTAGAGAAGGAACTGTTCGGATTGGCCTCTCTTCATGCTTGCTCGACGATCACTCGACCTGCACCCAACCGTCTGGTCTGCGAGGGCGAGGAGGCGCTTTTGGAATATGACTTTGAGGCGGAGGCGTTGACACTCAGCATCACGGCGAAGAAGCGGGACATGAAGTTCTTCGTCAAGATGAATACGAATATTGAAAGAATCCTGTCTGATTCTCGGGAAGCGGGATGTGTAATCGTGTCTGGCGGGGAAGCAATGTCGGCCTGGGGTGTGAAGGAGGTCCGATATTTTCAAGAGGGGCAGGTGTTGAAGGTCGCGGGGATCGATACACTTTATGGTCTGCCGATGAGTTGTCTGCGTGTGGCGTCGAAGCAGACGCGCACGATCCGTTTCAGCATGGCGCCTGCGACAGCGGAGGAGAAGGCGATCTTTGCGGTTCCGCCGGTATATGCCGAGGCGCTGACACTCTTGAGTCCGATGGACTGGCAGGTCTTTCAGCGGCGTACGGAGGCGGAGGGCGTGATCCGCGTTGCGGGTAAAATGAAGGGGGGGGTTGATCGCATTGAATTCCGTCGCGGCGACGCGGCTTGGCAAAAGATCGAGCACGACACGGCGACCGGAAATTTTTCGGGTTCATTCGTATCGCTCGCTGGGGGCTGGTACTCCTGCGAGGTGCGTGCGATGAAAGGTGATCGCGTTGTCGCCGCAAAGACCATCGGACACGTGGGCGTGGGCGAAGTTTTTGTGATGGCAGGTCAGTCGAATTCCACAAACTCTGGAGAGGAACGCCAACAGCCGAAGACGGGACAGGTCTCCACCTTCAGCGGAACGGCGTGGCGGGTGGCGGAGGATCCCCAGCCCGGTACGCATGACGGGAGTGGCAAGGGGAGTCCATGGCCTGCGTTCGGCGATGCGCTGGCGGCTCGGCTCAAGGTGCCGATCGGCTTGGCGGTCACGGGACAGGGCGCGTCGCGGGTGGAGCAGTGGAACCCCGACATCGAGAGTGGACTTTTCGAGTGGACCTTGACGCGCATCCTCCAGCTTGGTCGGCAAGGATTCCGGATGGTGCTCTGGCATCAGGGCGAGAGCGACTGTGCCACGCCGGCGAAGGAGTATGCGGACTGCATGCAGGTGATGATTGAGCAGAGCCAGGTGAGGGCGGGTTGGAGCTTCCCTTGGATGGTGGCGCGCGTCGGAAACACCAAAGGACAGGATTTACTGATCAATCGGGGTGTAGCGTTCGCTGGACCGTATACGGATCCGCTGAAGGGGGAGTATCGCGGACAGGGTGGCAAGGATGTTCATTTCTCGGCTAAGGGACTGCAAAAGCACGGTGAACTTTGGGCTGAGAAGGTCTGTGATGTTTTGGAACGGAAGGTGGCGCTTGCTGGGCTTGAGGCGGAGCGGAAGGATCCGTCAGCGCAAAATTTGGATGCGGGAGGGGCAGGCTTGGAAGCCCGCCATGGGATCGTGGCGGTGGTGAAGGTGGACGGGCAGTTTTTTGTGACGAACGCCACGTATCAGATGATTATCCAGCCGACTGGGCTGTTGGGGCTTCTGAAGGTTGGGAAGCAGGTGATGATCAAGACGCCGCTCGACCTTTGTACGGGCATGGAGTTTAGCGGTGCGGGCATTCGCAGCCGCACGCGCCGCCTGTTGTGCGCGACGATTACGCAACCCGAACCGCATGTACTCGTGTGCGAAGGGTCGGACGCAACGCTCCGCTATACGTTCGCGGAAACGGGGCTGACGTTGTCCGTGACGGGTAAGGGGGAGAAAGGCGTTCGCCTATTTGCGGAAATCAATGAGCTGGTTGACGCGATGGCCTGGAGCAGTAATACGGCGAAGGGGTACCAGCTTTATCATCAGGATGATGAGTGCCGTGCGCAAGCGGTCAAATTTCACGCTTCCGGTCAGGTGCTTGCCATGGAGGGGTCTCTGGTCTGTTACGGAGCGAAGCTTCAGTCCTGGAGCGTGAGCAAGGGGCAGACGATCTCGACTCGGTGGAAGATGGGGTCTGTGACGGACGTTGAGAAAAAGCTCTTTGCATTTCAATCGGCATACACGAATTCGATGACGGTGTTGAGTCCTTCGGAGTATCAGGTCTTCCAGCGGCAGACAGTGAAGGAAGGCTGGGTCTGGATCACAGGACGCATGAGGGTTGCCTGCGACAGAGTTGAGTGCCGGATCGGCGACGGCATGTGGCGTGCGTTGACCTTCTCTGCGCAGACCGGGTGTTTCGGTGATGAGGTTACGGTTGCGGCAGGTGGCTGGTATCGTTGCGAACTTCGTGCAGTGAAGGCGGGGCAGGTGGTCGCCCGGCAGGCGGTCGGACATTTCGGCGTGGGTGAGGTGTTTGTTACGGCCGGACAGTCGAACGCGATCAACAGTGGCAGCAAGCGGCTGCAGCCGGCCTGCGGCAAGGTTTCAACTTTTAGCGGGTTGGGGTGGCGTCTGGCTGACGATCCCCAGCCTGGCGCGCACGGCGGCGGGAGCGGCGGAAGTTTTTATCCACCCTTGGGTGATGCGCTCTATGCGCGCTATAAGGTGCCGATCGCATTTGCGGTTACCGGGCATGGCGGCACGAGCCTGGCGATGTGGCGACCGGGCGGGCTACTGTTCAACTGGATGGAGACGCGCATCCGGCAATTGGGTCCGCAGGGGTTCCGGTGCGTGCTTTGGCACCAGGGCGAGGCCGACGGGACGACGCTTGAACAGGAGTACTATGACCGGCTGAAGACACTCATTGAGCAGAGTAATCTGTACGCAGGTTGGAGTTTCCAATGGATGGTTGCACAGGTAGGAGGCTGGCAGACACGCAAGGCTAAAGTCCGCCTGTGGGCGGACGGGGTCGCGCTTGAAGGTCCGGATACTGATACGCTCAGAGGCGAGAACCGAATCAGCGCGACGAATTGCCATTTTTCGGAATTCGGCCTGCGCAACCATGCGGCACTTTGGGCGGATAAACTTATAGCATTACCTGATTAAAAACTGTAACAATTTATACAAAAGGATGCCGCTATGAAACACGCTCTTACTCTCCTTACGACTCTGCTGTTTGCGCCGTTGGTCGCGATGCACGCGGCGGAGTTGCATGTTGCCGTCACTGGCAATGATGCCAGCTCCGGCTCTCAGGTAACTCCATTCCGCACGATCCAACATGCCGCTGAGCGTGCGCAGCCGGGTGATGTCATCACTGTTCACGCAGGGGTTTATCGCGAGCGGATCAACCCTCCGCGTGGAGGCGAATCGGATGCTAAGCGCATCACCTATCAAGCGGCACCGGGCGAGCTGGCGACGATCACCGGCTCCGAAGTGATCAAAGGCTGGGTGAACGTGGAGAACGATACGTGGAAGGTGACGTTGCCCGATTTGTTCTTTGGCGACTTCAATCCATACCGTGAATTGATTCAAGGCGGATGGTTTGATGCTAAGAAAAAGGAGCACCATCCAGGGTCGGTTTATTTGAAGGGCGAGTGGTTGTTGGAGGCCGACTCACTGGAGGACGTTCGCAAACCAGTTGGAACCAATGCGCTCTGGTTCGGGCAGGTGGACACGACGAACACGACGATCTGGGCACAGTTCAAGAAGATCAACCCCAACGAACACGTCGTTGAGATCAACGTCCGCCAAACGGTCTTCTATCCAGACAAGCCGGGGCGCAATTACATCACGGTACGCGGCTTTACGCTGTGCAATGCGGCTACGCCGTGGGCACCGCCAGATGTTGAGCAGAGGGGGCTGATCGGACCACACTGGAGCAAAGGCTGGATTATCGAGAGCAACACCATCAGCCATTCGGCCTGTGTCGGAATCAGTCTTGGCAAGTACGACGACGGCAAGGATCGCACCTTTGGGAAAGAGTGGTTTACGGGCGTGGTCAAACGTGCGCTGGCGGGTGGCTGGAGCAAAGAGTGCGTGGGCCATCATCTGATCAGAAACAATCACATTTCGGATTGCGAGCAGGCCGGCATCGTGGGCAGCATGGGTGCGGCTTTCAGTGTGATTGAAGGCAACGTGATCCATGACATCCACGTGCGAAAACGGTTTAGTGGAATGGAAATGGCGGCCATCAAGTTTCATGGTGCCATTGATACGGTCATCAAGGGTAACCATATTTACCGTAGCGAGGCCGGCATCTGGTTGGACTGGATGGCGCAAGGAGCGCGTGTGTCAGGTAATTTACTGCATGATAATTCATTTGTGGATCTGCACATGGAAGTCAACCACGGTCCGTACCTGATCGACAACAACCTTTTTCTCTCACCGCGAGTAAACCGGATTACCTACAACGTTTCGCAAGGAGGGGCTTATGTTCATAATTTGTTCTGGGGGGGACTCCTGCGCACGTGTGCTGGCGGTAAGAGCGTAAGGATTACGCCCTATCATAAGGTACACTCGACAGAAATCGCAGGGTTACAACCTGTTAATGGCGGGGACGACCGCCTCTACAACAATTTGTTTCTCAGGACGCGAACGAAGATCGATATTCCTGCTGACGCTATGCCGTCACGATGTTCCGGTAACATCTACTTGGGTATGGAAAAGACACATTGGGCTGAAGTGCCCGAGTCGCTTGTTGTGCCAGGCTATGACATGAAAGCAGTTAAGCTGGCGGAAAAGCCGGAGGGATTTTATTTAGAGATGAACTTCAATTCCGAATGGAGCACAACGCGCAAAAGGTCGATGGTAACCACGGCACGGTTGGGTAAGGCGAAGATCCCTGACGCGGCGTACGAGAATCCCGATGGTACGCCTCTCAAAGTGGGTACCGACTATTTCGGGAAACCGCGTGACGAGTCAAATCCGACGCCGGGTCCGTTCGAAAATCCCGGAACTGGTCTGCTGTTGATTAAAGTATGGTAAGAAAAAGATACTCTACTACAGTTTGTCATGCTCATAATTAGAATTGCTGGGGGCTTGTATTTCGAAAAGAAACAGTTTAACATAGCCGACATTAACAGGAGATCATTATGAAAAAGTTGGTATTTGCTGGAATGGTCGTGTGTGCACTCATGGGAAGCGCGCAGGAAAAGAAAGTTGGACAGAGTTATTTGCTTGTCAAGGGGCAGACAAAGGATGCGTTTCTTGAGGAAATGGCATCTTTTATGGCAACGAATAACATTCTTTATTTGGCAACCGCCGATGCGGATCGCCCCTGTGTACGCCCAATTCGTTTTACCTGCTTGATTGATAATAAGCTGGCGATTGCTACATCGCTGAAAAAGAACATGAGCACACAGATGATGGTTAATTCGGCTGTAGAACTTTGTACAACTTCGGCGAATGGTAAAATGTATATCCGTTTTTCAGGAAAGGTTTCACTTTGTAAGGATGAAACACTCATTGCAAAATACGCAGAGGAGCATCCAGGCATGAAAAACAAGTTTGGAAAAGATTTTGCACTTTATCTGGTGGCACCTGAGAATGTAGGTCTATGGGGTGGTAAAGAACCCAAAACGAAGCAATTTAAAGCGGAATAAGTATGTCAGTTTCGGTTGGGTTTATCAGTCTTGGTTGTTCGAAGAACTTGGTTGATTCGCAAGTGATGGCGGGCTATTTGAAGGCTGGCCAAATTGCGCTTGCCCCGTCGCCTGAGTTGGCTGACATTATTTTGGTCAATACATGCGCCTTTATTGAGGCTGCGAGAGAAGAGGCTGCAGAGGCTATTCTCAGCGCTTGTGAACACAAAACAAAGGGTGCATGCAAGGCGGTGATTGTCACAGGCTGCATGGTACAACGGTATCGAACACGACTAAAAAAAGCTTTCCCGAATGTAGATGCTTTCTTGGGCATTGATGAGCTTGAACAGATCAGCGCTGTCGTTTTGCGAGTTGGCGCTGGCAAGCGGGTAGGGGTCATTGCCGAAGCCGGGGACGCAAAGAAGGTTTATAATCCGCTCTATCCCACCTTGCTCTTTACGGGAGGCCCCTTCTCTTATCTGAAAATAGCAGATGGGTGTGATCACCGATGCGCTTATTGTGCGATCCCTTTGATCCGTGGTTCATTCCGTTCACGGGATAGCGACGACATTCTGAAAGAGGCTTCGTCAATGGTTTCAGCAGGTGTCAAGGAACTTAATCTGATTTCACAGGATTCCTTGATGTATGGCGTTGACCGCGCAAATAAACCGCAGATTGTAGAACTGGTCAAGAGACTCGATGCAATAGAGGGGGACTTCTGGCTGCGCATATTATATGGTTACCCTGCGGGCGTGACCCACGAACTGATTGAACTTTTCAATACGGCTAAACATGTGTGCCGTTATTTAGATCTGCCGATTCAGCACTCACATCCTGACATTTTAAAGTCCATGAACCGCTCACCTGCGATTCGTGCAACAACAGGGTTAACCCAACGGTTGCGTCAGGCTATTCCTGGCGTAACCTTGCGAACCACCTGCCTTGTTGGCTTCCCTGGCGAGACAGATGCACATTTCGAACATTTGCTTCAAACGATAGAAGCCTCCGAGTTTGATCATCTCGGCGTTTTCGGGTATTCACCAGAGGAAGGCACGGCAGCCTTTGATCGGGATGCTCCTGATTCTGAAGTTGTTGAGGAACGTTGCCAACGTGTGATGGCCTTACAGAAGAAAATTGTTACAAACAGGATGGCCGCGTTGAAGAGCAAGAAAGATACAGCGCTGCTGCTTCGCAAAAAAGTAAAAGGCGAATGGATCGCGCGTCTTGCACGTCAGGCTCCTGAAGTAGACGGTGAGACGTTCATCAGCAACGTCTCCAAAATGGCTAAAGCTGGCGACTTCATTTCGGTTGAGATCACAGGCGCACATGATTTCGATCTTATTGCCCGACAACTTTGAGGATTTCCAGCGGTCAATCTTGATGAAAATAACACGAACACACTCCACTGCCATCCCCTAGGGATGGCTAGGTTGTAGCAGTTTAGGCTATAGGCTATTAGGTGAAACGCTAAGAAAACTAAACCTAAATTCCAACACTGACTCAACACGGGCACAACTGAAATTCAGGAGTTTCCTAACAGTCTACAGCCTAAAAACCTGCGTCCTATGGGACGCTACTGAACACACTCCTACTCCGCAGCCTAATGCTAGCTGTGATGTTGACGAATGACCCTTACGAGGGCATCTATATTAATTGGGGACTATCACACGGACAGTCAGGTGTGTTATCGTCAGCCAGCCTCTTTAGACGCTGGGCGCGGCGTATCAACAGAGCGGTCCAGTAACGTATTTAATACTTTCGTCACAGTCTGCGCTTTAAAGGAACCGCGTTTAATCACCTTGTTGTTTTGATCTAGCAGGAAGTAGAAGGGAGACACGTCAACGCCGTATTGTTTACTGATCTCCCCGCCTTTATCCCAGACCACCGGGATATCCGAAAGAGACTTGTCGTAAACGGGCTGGATTGTCTCGAGGGCTTCCCTCGTGTTGATGACAACCACCGTGACATCGTGTTCACGAAAAGCGTTTGCAACCCTCTGGATTGCCGGCAAAGCATTGATTGTGTACGGACAACTTGTTTGGGCGAACACCAGAAGTGTCGCCTTCTTGCCTTGCAGACGTGTCAACGTCAGGGACTGTCCATTCAGATCAGTTCCTGAAAAAGCAGGTGCTGGTTCTCCAACCTTGGGGATAGGCAAGTTGTAACTTCTCTTAGGTTGTCCTTGTTTCTCTGCGAGAATCTCTTTGACCATCGAGTCCAGTTTTGCAGTATCACATCCGCCCGAATAGCGCATCTCTCCATCAGGGTCGAAGACGTAGAATGTGGGATAAAAGAAGAAATCAAGCGCATCGGCTATCTTACGTCCGGTGTCCACTTTTCGCGGATAGGGATGAACCCATTCCTCCGAAAGTTCGAGCACCTCTCCAGCCAAGGGAACATCGAGTCGGAGAATCGCAACGGCTTCCGGTTTGGCCGAAGCGTAGGTGTGGAGAAACGCTGTAGCCTTGGCCGTCCCTGGACAACCCTCTCTCCCCATCAACAGGAGAAGCACCTTCCCTTGGTAGGGGGCAAGGAAAGATTGCATGATTCCGTTAGACCGCTGTTCCTTGGAATGTTGCTTGGGTGTGCATCCTGTGAACACGTATCCTAGCATCAGAGCCGTCGTTATAACCATTGATATTTTCGATATGTTCATGTGTGTCTCCGATTTGAATCGTGAGATAATATAGCTTCCTCTGGCTAACAACAAGTGTATTTTATGCCCGCCCCATACGCGCTTGACACATCTGTCCCGTTTTGGCATTCTTAAAAAATGAAATTTTTAAAGGTGGGAGTATTTGTTTTATTAGGTGTTTTCCATTTAGTGGGTGTTGCAGGGGAGGGGTGGCCCATGTTTCGCGGGCCGCAAGGCAATGGCGCGGTTACTGATTCACGGTTACCCTTGCGCTGGAGTGAGACAGAAAATGTACGTTGGAAAATTGTAATTCCAAATACCGGGTGGTCAACACCTGTGATCCAGGATGGTCAAATATGGCTGACCAGTGCGACAGAAAATGGCACTGACTTTTTTGCATACTGTGTAGACGTGATATCTGGAAAAATTCTTTTTGAAAAACAGTTGTTCCATTGCGATACGGCCGAGCCGCTCGGAAACAGTGTGAATGGTTACGCATCGCCTTCACCCGTGATTGAGAAGGGGAGAGTCTATGTCCACTTTGGAAGCTACGGAACCGCCTGTCTCGATACTGTCACGGGTGAGGTGCTTTGGAAACGAGAAGATCTTAAGTGCCGTCATTATCGCGGCCCCGGCTCGTCCCCCATCCTGTATAAGGATTTACTCATTCTGACTTTGGATGGCGTGGATTTGCAATACGTGATTGCTTTGGATAAACGTAGCGGCAAGACCATCTGGAAGCGTGACCGTATGATCAAGTGGAACGATTTGGATGAGAAGGGACAGCCGAAACGGGACGGAGATATGCGGAAGGGATTTGCCACGCCACTTGTGATTGAGGTGGGCGGAAAAGAACAGTTAATCAGCCCGGCGTCCAGTGCTGTCATTGCTTATGAACCCAGTACCGGAAAAGAGATTTGGCGGGTGCGGAGCCCGACGCATACGCCTGTGGTCAGTCCTGTGTTCGCTAACGGAATGGTGTTTTCTGTGACAGGCCATGGGCTAGCGGAGATGCTGGCGATACGTCCAGATGGGAAGGGAGATGTAACGGAGGCAAACGTCGCATGGCGTATGGGTGGAAAGGATGTGCCACTCACGCCATCCCCAGTTGTGCTGAATGGGCTGCTGTATATGTTAGCTGACCAAGGAGTCATGACCTGCATTGAGATGGGAACTGGAAAGAGTGTCTGGCGCGAGCAATTGGGGGGGAACTGTATTGCCTCACCCATTTATGATCATGAGCGGATCTATATATTTGGATTGTCTGGGAAAACAACCGTTATCCGCGCAGGGCGCACATTTGAGAAGCTTTCGGAAAATCACTTAGAATCCGGCTTTATGGCCTCTCCTGCCGTGACTGGAAATTATTTGATCCTTCGCACCAAAACTCATCTCTACAACATTGGGACGAAATAATCGTTGCCGTGTAGGGGGGGGGAAGAAAAAACCCCGATTAAACAGTGTTTATCGGGGCAAATCAAATGGGGCGAATGACGGGGCTCGAACCCGCGACAACCGGAACCACAATCCGGTTTTATGTTAAAAACGCGATAAAAAAAGGCAGTGTGTAATTTTTTGATTATTATTCTTGCAGTTAATGCCCCCCTTTTAGTAAAATAGGCGCGTGACAAGGAATCACGGAAAGGGCGGCATATATGGCAAAGAAGGCAGCACAGAGGGCAAAGGGCAGCGGATGCCTAATAAAGCGCGGCAGTCTATGGACGGCGCGGTGGACGGTGGACGGTAAAACATACGTCCGCACAACGGGCGAATCAGACAAGCGCAAAGCCGAAAAGAAGCTGGAGCAATTTGTCGAGCCCTTCGGCTTTAAACAGGATGCTGAAAAGCTGGCGGCAATGGCGACAAAGATTGACGGGGCGGAAGCACAGGCGGACGCATTGCTCCCGGCGTTATCTCTGCTAAACGCTTTCGAGGCATACAGGAAAAGTCCGAACCGTCCGGACAGCGGGGAAAGAACCACGAACGAATACGAGGGGAAGTTTAACAAGCTGATTGACTGGTTAAAGGACAAACATCCAAAAGTTACAGAGTTGCGGCACGTCTCAAAGGAGATCGCTTCGGAGTTTGCCGGGCACATAGGCGGACTGCTGACCGCGAACACCTTTAATAAATATATGGTTTTGATGAAATGTATATGGAGGGTGCTGGCAGACAATCCCGAGGGGCGGCTAAAGGTCAACCCATGGGAAGGAATCACCACCAAGCGCCTAGTAACCCATTCCCGCCGGGAGTTGACCATAGAAGAGTTAAAGCGGATTGTAGAGGCTTCCAGTGGTGAAATGCGGCTACTGCTGGCAATCGGAATTTACAGCGGCTTACGGCTTAAGGATGCCGCACTACTGCAATGGCCAAACGTTGACATGGTTAAGGGGGTGCTTTCCGTTATCCCGGCAAAGACGGCCAGGCGCACAGGCAAGCGGATAACCGTCCCGGTGCATAGGACGCTATACGCACTGCTAAACGAATGCCCCGAGGATATGAGGACGGGGTATATTATGCCGACACTTGCAAAGCGGTATCTGTCTTTTAACGGCGCACTGGCCACGGATGTCGGGCGGCTTTTTCGCAGTGTTAAGATAGATACCACGATAGAGGCAGCGACACAGGGCGGAGGGCACCGCAAGGCGGCAGACTGCGGCTTTCATAGCTTGCGGCATAGCTTTGTCTCTTTATGCGCGTCCGGCGGTGTCCCTATGGCTATCGTTCAAAATTTAATCGGTCATGGAAGCATTGCAATGACGCAGCATTATTTCCACGTTGACGGCGAGCAAGCCAAAACGGCTATCGGTGCGCTTCCATGCTTTACGGGCGCAGATACACCAGCCCCAACAGCGGACGCGACAGGGGGCGGTTTTGATGCGATTCTAGAAGGGTTGGAAAAGTTGACGGCTGAGCAGTTGAAACAGATCACGGCAAGGGTAAAAAAACTACTAAAAAGAAAGGAACTCAAATAATGAAAATCGAATGTAAACAACTCAAAGACATGGAAAGCGGTTTGACCTTAAAGGTCACTCAAACAGCATACGCCCCGAGCGATACACGCGCCCCTCTGGGTGTTGTAACCTTCACACTCGAAACGGGAGAAAAGTTGGAGTTTCAACTTGTCAAAGATGGTCATTCAGATATGACACAGGCAACACCCGAAACAATACGCTTTATGGAATTTGAAAAGGTGGTACACCCGAGGGCAAAGGAAAATCAGTATTTTCTCGTTTATTGGGTTTTCTTTGGTTCAGGTAGTGAGATCCCGAGTATATGCGGCGCAAGGTTTAATTGCTTCATGCGTAGACTGCCAGCGGAAGGGAAAACAGTATTGAGGAAAAATCTTAAAGAACGTGGAAAAAAAATCCACCCGGGCGAGTGGGCACAGGCACAAGGCGTGAGTGTCATATCAGACGACGCACAGATTGAAATCGGGAAAAAGGTTTTTTCAATCTCCGGCCCGGAACGGTGGGCAATGCTCAATCCGATGGTGCAGACCAGCGACCCCGAGGGCTGGACTGTACTTAAGCCAAAAGCAAAGACGTATTTTAGCGGAGAAGAGATTTATAAACATATCGAATGTGAAGGCGTGAAGAAGTCGCCACGCTACCGGATAACGGCGCGGGCGGTCAAACCATCGAAGCGTGAGAAGAAGCCAGAGAAGAAACTTTCTCCTGAACAGATCATAGCGAATCAGAAAAAGGCGCTAGGAATACGAGGTTAAAAACCCGCCTAACGTCAACTTACATTCACCACGAAACCCCTGTATTTACTGGGGTTTTTTGCTTTTTATGACCTGCTTTCCGGCTTACGTCACCTTACGAAACATTTAGAATTTACAGACTTACCTTCATTTAGTTTTATGATGACCAAAGGGCGAAATTATACAGCATAACGCAATGATGGCGACCCTTCGGAAAGGTAGGCAAACGAATGACATTAGAAACACTTAGCGGCTTATGGCTACGGGCGACACCGGAGCAGCGGCGGCAGATCGGGGCGGCAGTTGAGGGGACACTTACGGGGGCAGCACAGGGCGCGGTCATTGCGCGATTGGTTAAGAGACCAGAGGCCGCGAAACTTTTAACGGTTACTGTATCACGAATTGACCAGCTTTGTCGGGCGGGCGTGTTGGAAAAAGTTTGTGCTCCCGGAACACGAAAAGCAATCGGAATCACAGAGGCCAGTTTGCGCCAATTGACCACAGGCGGAAAGGTGGTAGTATGAAATCAAATATTACACAAGCGCGAACCCTTGAAGTACTCGTTTACATTTTCGCCGTCGTCGTGATTATCGGGGCGATACTGAAAGGCGGTGTTCAATGAGTCATCGAAAAATCAGAATGAAACCCGAGCAAAAAAATAAACACGGCGACATTTTCCGGTGTCGTTATTGTGGCAGACTTTGCAAAGGTGCGGCGGCAGAACTGAAAGACAATCACTCGAAAGAATGTTCATGCGCGGAATGTTTAGCGCGCCTAGGTGTAGGAGGTGTGAACCATGAATAAATTATCATCCTCCACACTGGCAAATGAACGCGCCGTTATCGGTTCAGAAATCACAAACCATGATGCAGTGCAAAAGGAAATCAGCGACCTTGTATTGACCTTTCAAGATCGCGATTCTAAAGCGGCGAATGATGCCATTACACGTTTAATCGCGAAGGGCTCACCCGTTGACGTGTTGACCATTCAAAAGGAAAGCGGCTTGCCAGTGCAAACAATTGAATCGCTTATGAATGAAGCGGTCAATATTGGACACGTCCGCTTTCACGCCTTGCAGGTTCAAACGGAAACATTCAAGCGCAAGTTACAAGCCACCATCGAGGCCAACCAAGGCGGTCTTGCTGGGCTTGTCCATGACGTCAATAAAACACTGGAAGAGATCCCAGCGACACAAACACATATTCCTATTGAATCACTGGCAGACCTCCCAGACCCAACACCCGAAACGGAAAACCCACTCGCCTTGTTTAGGAACGGATATTTGCGCAAGGGCGGAGGGTTGCTCTTTGTGTCACCGACTGGCAACGGAAAATCAACATGGTCAATTCAATCGGCCACAGGCTGGGCAATGGGAAAACCATCCTTTGGAATTAAACCAGTGCGACCTTTGAAAATTGTCATTATCCAAGCCGAGGACGATGCCGAGGAAATGGCATTTTTCCGAAACCAGATCACGGACGGGTTAGTCGATGAACTTGGTTTTGATCGGCAGGCGATAAACGCGGCAGTGAAAGCGCGTGTCCTTATATGTTCAATGAACGGATGCACAGGGGAACGGTTTACAGAGCGGCTTAACTCGCTACTGGAAGCGCATAGAGATATTGACTTGGTTATTGTCAATCCTCTTCTCTCGTTTGCCGGATGCGACCTTTCAAGACCAGCAGAAGCAACTCACTTTTTCCGTGAACTCATAGACCCAGCTATCAAACCAAACGACCACGGGCGCGTGGGTATCCTGTTCGTACATCATACGAATAAACCACCACAGGCCAAAGATCGGAACGGCTGGGGCACGGATGCTTTCAGCGCATACATTGGAAGCGGAGGGGCGGACATTTCAAATTGGATGCGCGCAGGGCTGGCACTGATGCCTTGTGAAAATGTCACAGGGGTGTTTCGTCTTGTGGCAGGTAAACGGGGGAAGCGGCTGGGCTGGACGGATGCGAACGGATGCGCAACAAACACAAAGTATATTGCACACTCTGAAAAGCGCATTTTCTGGAGGGATGCGACCGACGAGGAAATCGCACAGGCTGGCAACTCTGGAATCAGTAAACAGGAATCACAAGAAACGACCACCCGAGCCGATGCCAAAGCATTAGCAACGTGGGCTTGCAAGGGGGATGCAAAGAGCATGACGGAATTACGCACACGGGGAACCCAGACCCTAAGCAATCTAAGGACACGCAGGGCAATAGCGGAATTAGGCGACCACCCCGAGACCTATAATGTCACCCTCTGGCAGTGTGAGAAAACGAAGCGCGGCTTTATGGGTCTTGCTTCTGCAATCAGTAGAAAATTACAGGAGCTTGGAATCAGTGAAAAGTAATAACCATAGCAAGTGGGTTTGTCGGTTTGTCGGTTTGTCATTTGACAAGCTGACAAGCCAACAAGCGGATGGCATAGAAAAGGGGTTTGTCGGTTTGTCGGGTATATATACTATGTATATACCGACAAGCGACAAGCCAACAAGCCCGGCGACACGTTAAAGAGAAAGGAATTAAAAGCAATGACAACAGCAAGCGAACAATCAAAGCAAGACAGGCCACAGGATAGCGCACAAGGCCACGCAGGGCACAGGGGCGCGTATTCGTACGGATGCGAGACACCCCCTCTTAAAACGCAAGGAAACAGCATTGCAAGCGATGGCAGCCGGACGGGAAAAGGTACTGGGGAAGCTTCTTTTTTTCAAATCCGAGACTAACGGAGTAGACCAAAGTATCATGTATTGATATCGGACATTTCAAAACCCATAAAAGGATAAAATCAGGATGAAAAACAACGAAAAAGAGCTTCTGGCGCGAATAGCCGGAACCATTCACGGAATCAGACGCGCCCCACTTGTCGGGTGCAGTTTTCAAACCAGTAGACTAAACGCTATTCGATGGCAGATCACAAAAGAAAAAGGCCTTCCAACATTGTCCGCAGATCGGACAGACCGCAGGACAGTTGAGGGGCTTATCAGTCAAAAGCTACTGACTGCCATCGGAACCACAAAAAATCGCCTGCACAAGCTGACTGATAAAGGCCTGTTCACTGCCTTCTCACTCATTGCAGATAATCCGTCACACCTCAAAAAGGTATTGGCAGAGATCGAGAAGAGATCACAGCAAAAGAGCGTGATATTTGAAAAGGATGTTTCAGCAATTCCATTTCATAGGCTGGCAGGTTTTCCGTCGTGTTTTGCAATTCTGGAAATGCTGGGTTTGATCGAGATCGGCTATCACGTCACAGAGGTGCAGGAGCGTGAAGCGTATTACTGCATACGACCCACAGGCGCGGCTTTCACGTTTCCAAGCGATAGCGAGTATTCATCATTTGATGAAAGCGTAACAGAGGCCTTTTCGTGCGGTGTAGACGAAGGGCACATACTGGCAAAGAGCCCACTTCCAACAGAATTCAAAAACGAGTGTACTTTGCTTCCAGACCTTCGGATTAAATCATTCAAAGACTCGAAAACCGAAAAGCAATTTTACAAGGCGCAAGGCAGTTTTTCACTCGAAAACTTTTAACCACTTTCTGCTAGTCGAGTGATTAGCAGGATACACAAAAAAACAAAGCTGAATTATTCAGCAATCGAAAGGAACAAAACACCATGATGTTTATTAAAAAAACAGCAAAGGAAGTCGAAGCGGAGAACAAGGAAATCGAAAGAAAAAAACGCGCAAGAGACGCAAAGAAATTGCAAGAGACCACGCCTGCCCGTAGAGCTGAAAAGTTATTGCGCGGTTCAGAGCGTCTGCTTAAAAAAATTGCCCGCGAAGATGGGCCACTCGAAAAGGCGAAAGCGTTTGTTTCAAAGATCGAAGAGAATCACAAAATCTTTTTCGATTGTGAAAATGAACTTGCCAAGCCTTGCACGACACATATCAGCGTTGCAAAATCGGAGGCAGTCGGGGAATTATTGAAGAAACTTCCCAAGTGTTTTCCGAGCGAGCAAGACGCGATGATGTTTGTTGAAAAGTTTTTGACGTTTAATGATGCTTCACTTGCAGACACGAAGGAGCATGACAAGCGGTCACATATTGGAAAGAAGCGCACACAGGCACTTGACGCAATCACCGTTGCGGCGGAGCAAGTCGGAATGCTTGCAGGGCTGGCAGGCGACCACGTCAAGCAGGTTTTGGCGTATGGCGAAGAGGACTAAAAAACTACAATCCCCTGCCTGAAATATGGCAGGGTTTTGAAAGGGTATGTATGGGAAAATTATCCAGACGGTCTATTTCCATTCACGAAGCTGGGCACGTTTGTGCAAACTTTTTTCTATTCGGTCAACCCATAGGCGCGGTGGTCTTCGATGGCGAGGGCGGCGGACTATGCACCCCGTCACCAGAGGCCGCCGAACCTTACAATCTCTCAACAGCCAAAACAGCGAAAGAGCTGTCATCTTCAAATGATACAAAGATCACGGCGCGGCAGTTGCTGAACGAATGTGTCTTTTTTGCGGCTGGATATTGTTCACAGGAAACCATTTTGCATGAATGTGGGCAGATGCTTTATTTTGACAACGGCGACAATCGACTAATCACAGGCCACTTTTTAGCAATCCACCCCGATGCAAGCGAGGATGAAATCACAGGCTTTCTTTCGCTTGCCCACATCATGGCGCGGTCAATGGTCAAACGCTATAAAAAGTATATTCTCAATGTGGCGTTGCAACTGAATCAGCGCGGCACACTTACGGCCACGGAATCACTGGAAATCTTACTCGCTACACTGGCGCAGGTTAGACGCATTTAACATTTTCGGGCGAGTCGGTGCGCTTCATGTTCGTGCTGCCTGCCCAGCATGACACCGATAGGCAAAACCTGCCAGCCGTTGTTATTGGTAATCGCAACGGCTGGCAGTTCTAACTATAGGAGGTCTTTTCATGATTGTTATTGGATGGCGTTTTGCTTTAACAGATAAAACTTTTCATTGCTACACGCTGGAATCAAAGCACAGCCTTTGCAATGCCCACGAATTGACGCGACACGGGGCAACGGCGATGCAGGAAGATTTGCCGCGTGAAACTATATGCCCTTTCTGCAAAGCTATCCTAAAGCGATTTGAACGCAAAAGACGCGATGCTCTAAAGCTGGAATCTTCACAGGCGGCAACTTTCAACGAGCCAACGGGCAACGGTTGCTTTGTCGCTAAAGCCGATGTTTGAGGAACGCGCAAAGGAGCGTCAAGAATCTGGAAAGAAAATTGACCTTAAGACGAATTCGTCCGAAGGTTCAAAAGGAGCATCCGCAACGCAAGCCGCCAAAGCTGTAAACGTAGGGGCTTCAATCGTGAAGGACGCTCAATTCGTGCGAGATCACGACCCCGAGGCCGTCCGTGTGGGCGGTCTTTTTGTTTTATTGGGGTGCTGGGGGCTGGCAAGTGATTACCGAGTGATTACTTTTTGATTACTTTTCACGCGGCGAATGAAGCAAAAAGAGGGGGAATCAGCAAAGAGGGGGTTTTAAGTGAAAAGCCATATAAAATGAAAAAACCCCAATAAAATCAATGTTTTAAGGGGGTTTAAGCTGGGGCGAATGACGGGGCTCGAACCCGCGACAACCGGAACCACAATCCGGCGCTCTACCAACTGAGCTACAATCGCCATAAAAAGTGTCGTTTATATTACTGATTCAGCTTCAGAAACGCAAGAACGCATTTAAAAAATATTATTCCGTTTAATTGGGTTTAAGAGGAAGCCATGAAGCTGGGATAGATGTGGTTCATGTCTCTACCTGCCGAGAAAGGTTCTCTTGGCTGATGTCATCGCGACCAAGACGAGCAGCGTATTGTCTTTGAACCCTTTAATGATACACCATAATCTCAAAAATATATATTTGAGATTATGGTGTATCACTTATATTGAAAATGTTAATGCGCGGGGAATGAGTATTCTTTGAAAAGTATTGTAGTCCGTGATGATTATCGATTGATGAATGAAGCGTACTCGACATTACCTCCTGTTTTTGCCACACTACCCCAATGATTATAAAAATACGTACTGAATATATTGTGTCCTGTCTGTTTACGCTGTCACTGCTTCAGGCTGCCGGGGCTGACTGGCCGCAATGGGGCGGACACAATGAACGCAATTTCGTATCGGATGAGATCAATCTTCCGGCTTCATTTCAGCCTGATCGTATCGTTGTTACGAATAGCGTCGAAACGCATGTCCCCGCTGAGAACATGAAATGGTCGGCTCCTCTTGGGACACAGTGCTATGTGACCCCCGCCATTTCTCAAGGCAAAGTCTTTATCGGTGCCAATGATGCGTTAGTTGATACGAATCGTTTCAAGAAGACCCAAGGTAGCGTTCTTGACTGTCTTGATGAAGCGACCGGCAGACGGCTGTGGAGGCTCGTGATTCCGCGCCTCTTCACCAAAAACAGGTTGTTCAACTACGATGATATGAATCTCGGACTCTGCTCGTCGCCAACTATTGATGGGGACCGCGTCTATGTGGTCGGCAGTCGAGGCGATGTACTCTGCCTAGACATCAACGGCCAAGCTAATGGTAATGCCGGCCCATTCATGGATGAAGGCCACTATATGACAGATGCGCGAGTTTTCCCCGACAAGCCGGGACGCTTCGACGCGACGAATTCGCCGCCAGAATTCCCCCCGGTCGAATTGCAATCAGAAGATGGCGATATCGTCTGGCGTTATGACCTGCTCACAGAGCTAGACCTCTGGCCACAGGATGCTGTCGACTGTTCGATCCTTGTTTATGGGGAGATCCTCTTCGTCTGTACCAGCAATGGCGTGGACAAGTCGCATAAGCGGATTCCTTCTCCCAAGGCGCCCAACATGATCGCCCTCGACAAACGAACAGGCAAACTTTTGGCTGTCATCGATCAACCCCTCGGTAGCGCAGTATTCCATGGGGACTGGTCCTCGCCGACGCTCGCCAGTATCAACGGGCAGGATCTCATCATCTGGGGGGGCGGTGATGGAGTCTGTTATGCGTTTGATGCGAAGTTCGAATCCGGCAAAGGTCATACGCCTGGACTCTTGAAGAGGGTGTGGTGGTTTGATTGCAACCCGCTTGTCAACAAGGTGAAGGACGGACAGCCTTTGCCGTATAACAAAGGAGGAATCGGCCCCAGCGAAATCATTGCAACCCCGGTTGTCTTCAGCAACCGTGTCTATGTGGCCGTCGGACAGGACAGTCGGCATGGTCCTGGTAAAGGCTGTTTCTCTTGTTTTGATGCCACAAAGAAGGGTGATGTCACGGGGACAGCCCTCATCTGGCAGAGTTTAGTTGTGGATCGCAGTTTTTCGAGTGTGGCCGTAACGAAAGATGGCTTGGTGTTTATTACCGACTACACCGGTATCCTGCGTTGCTTTGACGCGGATAATGGCAAGGAATATTGGTCGCACCAACTCAATGGTCGCGTCTTTTGCTCGCCGTTTTGTGCCGATGGAAAGGTTTACATCGGGACCGACACGGGCCGTTTGACCGTCGCATCCGCAACACGCGAGAAGAATATTTTGTCAGAAGTCCGCTTTGACGGCCCGATCTACGCTACACCTGTGGCCGCCAATGGGGTGCTCTACATCGCTACGCAACGAAAGCTTTACGCTTTTCAATTACCATCGAAAATATCCTCGACGCGTGACGGACTTCTTAGCGTTGCCAATATCCCCTGATTTCGAATGGAGCAAAAAAATGCCATGTTTGGCTTTTCAGAATTGACATTTTAAAGATTTCTGGCAAAATATTTATTCCTTTTGGACTAAAAGGATTGTTTGAAACAACTGTGAGATTATTCAAATGAGTGATAAAGTTTGTGTTTTTGCCGGTCAGGGGGCTCAGGCACCTGGAATGGGTAAGGATTTTGCAGCCGATTCTGAAATAGCTGCCTTGTTTGACCGTGCGAACGGCGTGATGGGGTTCGACCTTGCAAAGATTTGTTTTGAGGGTCCTGCTGAAGAGTTGACGAAATCAAATATTTGTCAGCCAGCTATTTTTACGATGAGCGTTGCGGCCTTTTGTGCCTTCCAAAAGAAGTTTCCTGCTGTTTCCTTTAATATGGCGGCGGGATTAAGTCTGGGCGAATGGACGGCTCTTCATATCGCTGGAGTACTAAGCTTTGATGCGGCACTTCGTGTTTTAGAAGCCCGTGGCCGTTTCATGCAGGAAGCCTGCAGCGCACAGCCTGGCGGCATGATCAGCGTTATGGGTGCTACTGCTGAACAACTTGACGCTATTTGCTCTAAGGCAGAGATTTACAAGGCAAACATCAATTCTGATGCCCAGGTCGTACTTTCTGGTGCTAAAGAAGGGATTGCTATGGCTGAAGGGATCTGCAAAGAGATGGGCATTAAGGCTATCGTATTGCCGGTCGCTGGCGCGTTCCACTCTCCTTTAATGGCTCCGGCACGTGAAAAGCTGGTCGGTGTGTTAAAAGATATTACATTCTCATCGCCTCTGATGCCTGTGTTGGCAAACACCACCGGAACGTTGCACAGTAATGACCCCGAGGGGATTAAGGAAGTCATGTTGCGTCAAGTGACAGAGTCTGTTCGCTGGGCTGATTGTATCAAGTCTGCTATTCAGTCAGGTGGCAAGACCTTTATTGAATTTGGACCTGGTAAAGTTCTTTCGGGTCTCATCAAGCGGATCGACAAGACTGTCTCCACACAGAATGTGTCAGATGTGGCAACGCTCGATGGGTTAGTGGTTTAAGATTGTTACAGTTGAAGGCTAAGATTACTTTTTAAGGAGATAAACATGGGACAGTTCGATGGAAAAGTAGCAGTAGTAACTGGAGCTGCACGCGGTATTGGACGTTCGATTGCTGAACGTTTGGCGCGCGAAGGAGCGGACGTCGTGATTTGTGATTTGCAGGCCGAGTGGCTTGCGGAAACCGCAAGTGTGATCCAGGCATTGGGTCGCAAGGCGTTGCCATTAGCGGTTAACGTGGGTAACGGGGAATCCGTGATCGCGTGTATCGCCGAGGTAATCAAGGTGTTCGGCAAAGTTGACATTATGGTCAACAATGCGGGTATCACCAAGGATACCTTGTTGGTGCGCATGTCGGATGAAGACTGGGATGCTGTCTTGCAAGTGAACTTGAAGGGGACCTTCCTGTTCTCGCGCGCAGTAGCCAAGTATATGATGAAGCAGCGCAGCGGGGCGATTGTAAATATCGCCTCTGTAATCGGATTGATCGGTAATGCCGGTCAGTGCAACTATGCGGCTTCCAAGGCTGGCGTCATTGCTTTAACGAAGTCCGTTGCCAAGGAATTGGCAATACGTGGAGTTCGTGTCAATGCGATTGCGCCAGGATTTATTTCGTCGAAGATGACGGATGCACTGTCACAGGAAGTTCGTGACCAAATGCTGAAAGTGATTCCGATGGCCCGTTTCGGCGAGCCAGGAGATATTGCCAAGGCTGTTTCGTTCCTTGCTTCGGAAGAGGCAAGCTACGTGACGGGTCAAGTGCTGAGTGTGAATGGTGGAATGG
>SESF01016748.1_pt1 | contig 25468 bp, 37 predicted proteins | sample 3171521 | NCBI WGS metagenome assembly SESF01 (sample SAMN10866945, study PRJNA518727) | freshwater metagenome | biome: subpolar coniferous forest; feature: holomictic lake; material: water; isolation source: holomictic Lake 227, 6 m and 8 m depth | place: Canada: near Kenora, Ontario | collected...
ATCGTCAGTGGCGTGCAGATAGCCACTGCAATTTGATTCATGGTTATGCCATGAGCTTTCACTTTGAATTTGAAGCAGATACACTTGATGCACGTAATTGGGTCACCGACTTTGGCGGTCTAAAGCCACTCAAGGCCAGTCTTGAAGAATGGTTTGACCACACCTTGCTGGTGGCGCAGGATGATCCCATGCGTGAACACTTGTTGGAACTGGGCAGACTCAAATTGGCCAAGATCACAGAAGTAGAACGCACTGGCTGCGAGGGCATTGCTGACTTTTTGTACAAGTATGTAAACGGTATTTTCTTGCCCAACTGTGGCACTGAAGAGGCGGCTCGTGTTTGGTGTACCAAAGTAGAGGTACGTGAAACCGATTCAAACATGGCGGGGCGTCAAGGCCGTCGTGAAGACAATGAAGACTTATTTTAAAGGAAACACTATGTTAGACAAATTATTTGGAAATTTAGATCGCAAGCTGGCGTATAAAATTATGGCCTTCCATATTTTTATCATTGCTTTTAGCAATTATATTGTTCAGTTTACATTTGACGTATTTGGCCATCCTCTGGCCTGGGCAGCGTTTACATTCCCCTTGGTGGTAGTGGCAACGGATTTGACTGTTCGTATGCTGGGCAAAGAAATGGGCCGAGCAGTAATTGCTCTGGCATTTATTCCTGCTATCCTGGTCAGTATGGCTGTGGTATCCCTGGGCGGTGCACCTGATTCAGTTGCAGTTCGCATTGGCCTGGGATCAGGTTGTGCATACTTTATTGCCACAATGTTGGATGTGTATGTGTTCCAGTATTTTCGTGAACGCTATACCCAGTGGTATATTGCTCCGTTGTTGAGTTCAGTTGTGTCAACTATCATTGATACTTACACATTCTTTGGTGTGGCGTTTGCTGGCGGTGCCAATGAGTTTATGGCTGCTAACTGGCACATTGTTGCTACCAATCATATCATTACCAAGATCGCAGTAAGTCTTGCAGTTATCTTGCCAGCATACGGCGTGTTGCTGAACTTCTTGCAAAAGCGAGTGTTGCATTTAGATGCTGCAAAATCTAGCAACTGAGATTGCATTGACTCAACCAGTTGATATCAGTATCCTGCTGCCCACTAGAGGGCGGTCGGATGCTCTCATGAGCAGCATTGAAAGCCTACGCAGTCTTGCGGAAGATTTTAACACCATCGAACTCCTGTTTGGGATTGACAACGACGATGTTGTGGGCATGGAGAACATGCTCCACAACGTACTTCCTTGGATTGAGAACCACAAAATCAATCACAAGATAGTTGTTTTTGAACCCTACGGTTATAATAATTTACATCGATATGTGAATGGCCTAGCTGAGAACAGCAAAGGCAATTGGTTGTTTTTCTGGAACGACGATGCGGTAATGAATACTACCAGTTGGGACGCACGTATACGTGAGCGAACTGGTGAGTTCAAACTGCTGAGTGTACATACACACAACGAACATCCTTACAGCATTTTTCCTATCCTGCCAAGAAAGTGGTTTGAAACTCTAGGGCACATTAGTCAACACAGCAGCAATGATGCGTATGTGAGTCAGATTGCTTATTACCTAGACATATTTGAACGTATTGAAGTATATTGTGATCACAATCGTTACGACATAACTGGTATCAACAATGACGCAACCTATCAACAACGCCGCGTGATGGAAGGCGATCCGGGCCAGATAGGAGATCTAAATCATCCTGATATGATCAAATTACGTGGACACGATACTGCTGCCCTGGCTACCTGGATGCAGGAGCAAGGCATGGATCTGACATTTTTTGTAGATGCATGGGAGGGCAGGCAGGATCCCTGGGTCAAAATGCGAGCCAATGACATCAACAATCAAGTCGATGCTACAGCACGACGAGTAAATACCGCATGACAAAAAAGAAAATCAGTTTCGTTCAACCCAATTTCCAGCAAGGCCCTAAGGAGTTCAATGCTTACTACTTGCCTTACTCGGCCGGTGTAATCTTGAGTTATGCCCTAGACTCTGAAAAAGTTAGTGCGGCCTGGGAGTTGGATCACTTGGTATGGCGTAGAGAGCCGATTGAATCTTTGGCATTAAAACTCAGCACCAATGATATAGTTGCTTTCTCAACGTATGTATGGAATCACCGATACAACTACAAGTTGGCACAAAGAGTCAAAGCTCTTAACCCCAACTGTTTGATTGTGTTTGGGGGACCCGAGCCTGCTATCGAAGATCCTGACTTGTTTGCAAAAGAACCGTTCATGGATCTTGTGATCAAGATGGAAGGCGAAATGACCTTTCGCCACATTCTAGAAGATCACGGCTCGGATTACACACACATACCTGGGCTATTGATCAACTCTCCGTCTGGCTTGATCAACACCGGAGATCCAAAACGTATCAATGATCTAGATGATGTTCCTAGTCCATATCTAACAGGTGTGTTTGATCGCATGATGACCGACAATCCTGATGTTATTTGGAATGCCACTTTAGAGACCAATCGCGGCTGCCCGTATCAATGCACATTTTGTGACTGGGGTAGCCTTACCTACAACAAGGTCAAGAAGTTTGAACTACAACGTGTGTATGACGAACTAGACTGGATTGGCGAACACTGCGGATTTGTCACTATCACTGATGCCAACTTTGGCATGTTTGTAGAACGTGACAACATGATCGTGGACAAACTGATTGAAGTTCAAAAGCGTTGGGGCAAACTGGAAAGTTTCTCCATGACCTGGGCCAAGAATCAAAAGAACGAAGTAGTGGACATTGTGAAGAAACTGATTGATGAATCTCCCAACTTTGGCCAAGGACTCACTGTCAGTGTGCAGAGCATGGAAAATGATGTGTTAGAGAATATCAAACGTAGAAATCTTGATCAACACAAAATTGACGAGATCTTTGCCTTGTGTGACAAAAACAATATTCCTGTGTACACAGAACTGATCCTAGGCTTGCCCGGCGAAACAGTGGCGTCCTGGAAGGAAGCTTTCTGGAAGATCTTCCGAGCAGGAAATCACGGTGGTATCAACATCCTACAATGTCAACTGTTGGAAAATGCAGAGATGAACTTGTTACAGAAGAAACTATACAAGTTGGAATCGGTGCCTGTGTATGATTACATGAGTGGCAGTTATGGCGACGTTGATCTCAACGAAAGCATTGACGTGGTCGTGAGCACAAAGACCATACCACGAGAGACCATGTTGGATACTCTAGTATGGTCAAGTTTCATCCAGACCTTTCACATCAACGGCCTCTCAACCTACATTGCTAGATATCTAGCCAAGCATCAAAATATTGATTACAGCCAGTTCTACGAAGATCTGTATGCATGGGTACAAAAAGATCCCTGGTTCCGATTGCAATTTGCTGAGACACGCAGTTACTTTGAGAACTGGATGACCAAGGGGCGAATTGATCATCCCAGAATTGGCAACATCGAAGTGTTTGGATGGAACCTTATGCACCGCACTACCTTGTACATGGTCAAGGACAAAATGATCAACTATGTGTTTGAATCGCTTGACAAATTCCTAAGCAACCACTATAATATAGATTCACAAGTGAAAAAACAATTGTTGCAGTTCCAAAGAAATTATGTAGTTGACTACAGAGATCTAAAATTTCTGCCAATCACACAGGCATTTGACTACGACTTTTTGGGATATATTTTAGATGATGCTGAATTAACAAATACTACTGTTTATCAATTTGCCACTACAGAATCACCAACCATGAGCGAAGATCGATTTTTAGAAAATATGTACTTTGGACGAAAGCGCAACTTCGGAAAAACCACTATCACCAGCATACAATAAAATGAGTTTACTTGAACAAAATCCCAACATAGATATCAGCGTACTGTTACCAGTTCGCGAACGGCCGGGTCCTTTAGAAGATTGTCTACGCACTCTAATTGACACAGCATCGGCACCAGAACGAATTGAAGTATTGATCGCGTTCGACGATGATGACACAGATACCATTGAGTATTTTGTTGATGTGGTTGCTCCGTATCTGGACAGCAAAAAAGTCACATACACTGCCATGCAATTCAAACGCCTGGGCTACCTCAGACTCAACGAATATCTCAACAAGCTGGCTGAAAATAGTCAAGGTGCCTGGATGTTCTTCTGGAACGATGACGCTGTGATGACTACCACTGGCTGGGATGACGTTATCCGATCTCACAATGATCAGTTTGCGTTACTTAGAGCCGAAACCAATCACGAGCATCCATATGCTATATTTCCTATCCTGCCACGAAAGTGGGTAGAAATTACTGGACACTTGTCTCCTCATCAAATCAATGATGCATGGACTAGTCAAATTGGATGGATGTTGGATATTGTGGTTACTATACCTGTGATGATTGAGCATCAACGCTATGATCTAACTGGCATGAACGGCGACGATGTTTTTAAGAATCGTCCCATGTTGGAAGGTAATCCCAACAATCCCAGAGACTTTAATCATGTTAATTGGCGTAAACGTCGTGTGCAAGAAGCCATGATGATCGGCAACTATCTGGCACCACTCGGCTACGATCTAACCCACTTCAAGTTGGGAATAGAGAACAAAATAGATATCTGGGAAAAAATGGCGGCCCTGGACAAAAAAGGCCTAATGAAACAATGGAAGATAGAAGAACTTGACCACTGAACTAATAGACAAAATCAAGCAGTACTGGAATGCACAGCCCTGCAACATCAAACACAGTTTGAGTGCGCCCGGTACAGAACAGTATTGGAATGAAGTTACCGAACGTAGATTTTTTGTAGAACCACATCTGCGTGACTTTGCCAGTTTTCATTTATGGCGTGGCAAGCGTGTGCTGGAAATAGGATCTGGTATTGGATCTGACGCTGTGGAATTTGCACGACACGGTGCCGACTACGTGGGCATTGATCTTTCTGCAGAATCTGTGGCCATGAGTCGTCAACGATTTGAACTGTTTGGACTGGCTGGAGAGTTCCATGTGATGGATGGTGCAGATAGTGCAGCCGTGGCTGGCCTGGGACAGTTTGATCTGGTCTACAGTTGTGGTGTATTGCATCACTATCCGGATATGACTGCATGTCTGGACAACATTCATAATGCATTGTTGCCCAATGGTGAATTCCGTATGCTGGTATATGCAAAGAATTCCTGGAAGTATGCCATGATCCAAAAAGGTCTGGACCAATTTGAAGCACAATCTGATTGCCCATATGCTAAGGCCTACAGCAAAGAAGAAATTTATGATCTACTAGAAGGACAATTTGAGGTCCTAAGGATTAGACAAGATCATAATTTCATGTATAATGTACCCAAGTACCGTCAAGGCGAGTACGAGTTGGAACCTTGGTTTGCTGCCATGCCCGAAGACATGCGAGCAGCAGTTAAAGAATACCTAGGATGGCATTTGTTAATTAAAGCACGAAAAATATGAGCAAATTGAAAATAGCAGAGCTGTTCTACAGCATACAAGGTGAAGGACGCTTTATGGGGGTGCCCAGCGTGTTCTTAAGAACATTTGGATGCAACTTTAAATGTGCAGGTTTTGGCATGCCGCAGGGCAAGCTAAGCCAAGAGGTTGAAGCAATTGCTGCACGTATTACAGAATTTAAAGATTACACCGAGCTTCCACTTGTAAGCACAGGGTGTGATAGTTACGCCAGCTGGGATCCTCGATTTAAAGATCTGAGTCCAATGCTTACTACAGATGCTATTGCAGATCGCATCGCAGAAATATTGCCGTTCAACGAATGGCAAGACGAACACTTGGTAATTACAGGTGGCGAGCCGTTGTTAGGTTGGCAACGTGCGTATCCGGACTTGTTGAATAATTCCAAGATGGCAGGTCTGAAAGAGATTACGTTTGAAACAAATGGCACTCAGAAACTTGATCCTAAATTTAAAGAATATTTAACAGATTGGTCATTTGGCAGTGACGAGAGAGAACTTACATTTTCAGTAAGTGCTAAACTCAGTTGCTCTGGTGAATCAAGACACGAGGCTATTCAGCCGGAGATTGTTTGCGAGTATGAAGAAGTTGGGCACACATACCTTAAACTGGTAATTGCCACAGAACAAGATGCTGAAGAAGCCCTGGAAACAATTGATATCTATCGTGCAGCTGGATTTACAGGGCATGTTTATCTAATGCCCATTGGCGGTGTAGAAAGCGTGTATGCATTAAACAATCGTGCGGTAGCAAACTTTGCCATGAAGAATGGGTTGCGTTATAGTGATCGACTTCAAGTGCCGTTGTTCAAGAATGAGTGGGGAACATAATATGGGATTTTTTGATAAATTTTTCAAGCCAAAAAAGGCAGCCAAGCCAGAAGTTGTGCCAACTCCGCCCAAGCCCAAGGCACCGGTCAAGAGTGCTAAACAACTGGCAACCGAAAGCAATGAGCCATATGTAAACATCTTGAGTCTGGACGTAGATCTTGACAACTTGCATCAAGGTGCATTTGAACTGGACTGGAACGAAATCTTTGTGGCACGGCTGGTCAAAGCTGGCTACATGATCAAGAAGGACGACACTGATGCTGAGATTGTGGATCGTTGGTTTCAGAATGTATGCCGACATGTTGTGATGGAAACTTGGGAACAAGAAGAAGCCATAAACAAATCAGGTGTGTGGGTACGCAGTACCAACATTGGTGACGGTCGCTCTGAAGTATCGTGACAATTCTCTACGTCAACGGTGACAGCCATGCTGCTGCCGCTGAAGCAGCCGTCCCACACGCCTGGGCACAAGATGACGGCATGTATTGGGCCCTAGGACAGCAACCACATCCTGACAACGAACGTGTTAGCTTTGGCTGCGAATTGGCCAATTGGTTACAAGCAATACTGTATCTTGATGCACAAGCTGGCGGATCCAACTCACGCATCATGCGAACCACCCGAGACTGGGTCAACCAAAACAAACAACATCTGTCGGACACGTTTGTGTTAATCCAATGGAGCACCTGGGAACGACAAGAATGGTGGCATGATAACACATGGTGGCAGGTCAATGCCAGCGGCATAGATCAGGTGCCCGAGCAATTACAGGATCGATACCGACAATTTGTAACTGATGTAGACTGGGCACAATGCAGTCAGCAAGCACATCAAGACATTTGGGAATTCCATTGCGAACTTGAACAACAAGGTGTGCGTCATTTGATGTTCAACGGTAACAGTCATTTTGGCGATATCACACAGCAGCAGGATTGGAAAGCCACTTACATGAGCCCATACAGCTCTGATCAAACCTACGACTCAGTGCTCCGACGCCGAGGATTCCAAACAGTAAATGCAAATAGTTGGCATTTTGGGCAAGATGCCCATTGCTTTTGGGCGGAACATGTGTTACAATACATTAAAGATAACCAACTACTAGGCCCTGATGAAATACCTTCTTATTGACACCAGCAACATGTTTTTTCGGGCACGACATCAAGCACATCGTGCTGCGGACTCGTGGACCAAGCTAGGATTTGCACTATATCTAACCCTGATGAGTGCAAACAAGGTTGTGCGGCGTTTTCAAGCAGATCATGTAATTTTCTGTTTAGAAGGTCGTAGCTGGCGTAAAGATCACTACAAGCCCTACAAGGCCAATCGTGCTGTGGCTCGTGCCGCCATGAATGATGAACAAGCTGAAGAAGACAAGCTGTTCTGGGAAACCTATGATGAGCTGACTAAATACTTGAGCAACAAGACCAATTGCAGTGTGATCCGTGAGCCCCAGGCAGAAGCGGATGATATTATTGCACGATGGATTGCCTTACACCCCCAAGATGAACACATAGTTGTCAGCTCAGACACAGACTTTGTGCAATTGATTGCACCCAATGTCAAACAATACAATGGTATCACTGATGAGCTGATCACAATAGATGGCATCTTTGATGTCAAAGGACAACTGATCAAAGACAAAAAGACCAAGCTGCCCAAGACTGTGCCCGATCCTGCTTGGTTGTTGTTTGAAAAATGCATGCGTGGTGATACCAGTGACAATGTGTTCTCAGCGTATCCTGGTGTGCGAACCAAGGGCACCAAGAACAAAGTTGGATTGGAAGAAGCATTTGGCGACATGGGCAAGAAAGGCTATGCCTGGAACAATCTCATGTTGCAACGTTGGACTGACCACAATGGTCTAGAACACAGAGTGCTGGATGATTACGAACGCAACCGTGCCTTGATTGACCTCAATGCACAGCCACAAGAGATCAAGGATCTAGTGGATGCTGCCATACGTGCTCAAGTTAGTCACAAGGACGTGGGCCAAGTGGGCAGTCACTTTTTGAGATTCTGTGGCAAGTATGAATTGGTCAAGTGCAGCGACTCAGCAGACAGTTTTGGACGCTGGTTGAATGAAACCTATAAAGGAGTATTGAATGAACATAGTAGCTAAACCCATAGTTAAAGATCAGTTCTGGATTTTAAAACAAGACGATCGCAAGGTCGGCAACATTGAAGCCACTGATGATGGCTTTGCAGTCAAAATCAACAACACGATTACGCCATTCAAAACCATGGCCATGATCCGTAAACAAGGTGATATTGAATTTGCTGCTGTAGGTAATCGACCGTCAAAGGAACCTGCCAGTTATCAAGTGCAAGGTTATCCATCTGGTTCTCGAGTGTATAATCCCATCTGGGATGTGCAGCACAAGTTGCCCCTATACACCAAGAATAAAAAATCCAGGTCCTGGTATGCTGCTGGTTGGTATCAAGTCAAGCAACGCAGAACATGGACCATCGAACAAAGTCCCAAACTTATTACCTTGCAACGTTATCAATACCAAGGTCCATTTTACACCAAAGAAGAAGCCAATGTCAAACCTCTTCCGTGATCAGGAAAAATTCATGAAGGCCTGCGACCAAACAGTCGCACAGCACAACATGGCACAGTTCATGTTGTATCGCAATTTGATTGATGAAGAATGCAAAGAACTGTCACAGGCCTGCGACACAGATGATGCAGTAGAAACACTGGACGCCTTGATTGATATCTTGGTTGTTACTATCGGTGCTATTCACTCCATGGGTGCAGACGGTGAAGGTGCCTGGAAAGAAGTCATGGCCACAAACTTTGCCAAGATCGATCACGAAACAGGCCTAGTGCGTAAGCGTGAAGATGGCAAGGTGCTCAAGCCAGTGGGCTGGGTCGCACCTAACTTAAAACCATTCCTGCAGAAAAAAGGCGCATTCAACAAGTTTTCCTGATGAGCATACATATAAATCGATTTGTTGATTCAGTAAAAGCACACGAATCTCGCGGGCAAAAGGACTTTGTCATGAGCCTGCGAGATGCCAAAGACCTGCACAGTGATATAACCAAAATGCTGCTGGCAGTTACTGAACTACAACGCCGACTGCTGGACACAAACAATTCACAGGTCGTCAACGTAGAACTCTCGGGCAAAGACTTTTAAACTGCATATATTTCTGATAAATAAATGTAGGAGTATAATTGAATGAGTCGCCCAAAGCCAAAGGTGTTGATAGAAAACACCAATAAACAAACTTACAAATCTGAGCAAGTATTGGCCAGCGAAGGTATCTGGGCGGTGTTTTTTGACAACTTGCCCATCAACCTAAAGACTTCTAATCTGCTGACTCAGTATCCTGGACCCAAGTATAAAAAGGTTTCGTTTTCGAACCCGGGACACGCAATCAATCTTGCACGAAAATTGAATGTGCAATTTCGCACTGACAAGTTTTCAGTAGTGCTACTCAAGCAAGGGGACAAGATATACCCCGATGCTCGATAAAGCCCAACTTACCCAACAAATCTTACAAGGCTTGCCGTCAGACGATTGCCCTACCTTTGACGAAGCATTTGCTTCTTGGTGGATGGATTCTCGTGCAGTTGGCGGCATGCGCCTGACCACAGCAGGTTATCAAGCCATTGCCACACTTGATATCAAAATGTATGTGTTTGATACTCCCTTGGCAATTCCGGCTCTGTTACCGCGGCAACTGTTGTTGCTGGATCGAAAACTTGATTGCCCTTACTATCTCAAAATAGGAAAGAAACAGCAGATCACCTTGTTTGGTAGCGAGCAGGCTCTAATGCTGACCATGTATGGAGATCTGGACCGGTTCCTGCGGTATCTGGAACGCACCTAGCGGTTGACCTTTATTCGCAGATCCTTTACACTAGTATTTGCAGCAGAAATTGTTGCGAAAACACCACAATTTGCCCGGTTGACCATTATTGCCCGAAATGCTATAATACACGTATGGAAGCAAAAAACACACCCCGTAAAAAACGAACAGATCGCATGCATGCAATCTACATGCTGCAATCTGGTGCTGATTTCTACATTGGCGTTACTGCCAAAACTGCCGGCACAGTGAACAAGAGTGTGCAGACTCGTTTCAACAAGCACGTTTATCGCAGCAGAACTGAAGACAAGAGTTGGGCACTGTATGAGTGCATGCGTGAACGCGGTGCAGACAGTTTCACAGTGGTGATCGTGGACGTGGTGCGTGGCAAGAGTGCTGCTCATGCTCTAGAGCGTGAACTCATACGTGAGCACAAACCCAACTTGAACAGCGACGTTCGTGGGTGCTGATTGGGTTGACCAATATTGCCCGAACTGCTATAATACACACATACACAGCAACAAGGAGCCAGAAATGATCAAACAATTTGTCCAAGTTAGTGCCCACAAAGACAGCAATAATTTTGCACATTGTAGCAATCTGAGTCTGATGGCTGATCGCAATATGAGTGCCACACATGCCCTGCATTACCTGCAAGATATAGCAGATGAGTATGCGCTGAATGGATATGCTATTGAATGGATCCGCGAGGACTGGGATGCGGCCTACGAAGAAATGTACGGCGAACTGTTTGAGTCCTGCGTTGCACTAAACTGAAACTGGAGAATTGAAATGAACACACGTAACTATTGCAATGTCAGTGACTTGAAGGGCAAGACTTTGTCCAGCGTCAGCGGCGGTGTGGGCGATGACAGCATCGAGTTCCGTACCACACTCGGCGAAACATATCTCATGTATCACGAGCAGGACTGTTGCGAGAGCGTGAGCGTGGAGGACATAGTTGGTGACTTGCAAGACCTAGTGGGTTCGGAAATCTTGCTGGCAGAAGAAGTAGAAGGTGAGACTCCTGTGGACTTTAACGAAAGAGATCACGAGAGCGTGACTTGGACATTCTACAAGTTTGCAACTCTCCGGGGCTATGTGGACATCCGCTGGCTGGGATCCAGCAATGGTTACTATTCAGAAGGTGTGTCTTTTCGCAAGATCACAGGAGAAACAGAATGAACGAACGAATTAGACAACTTGCTGAACGGTTAGATCCTGTTGCAACAATTGGCAATTGGGGTAGAGTTGAATGGGCAGATAATGTCTATCCACAACTTGATGATAAGATGTATGCTGCTATTGATTTGCAAAAGTTTGCCGAGTTGATTGTTCGGGAATGTGGCAACTGGTTTAATAGCCGGTTGGTGGTTGAGCCGGACTATGGCATGGAACATCGTATTGAGCGCAACCGAGCAGTGGTTGGCGTGATGAAGGAATTTAATCAACATTTCGGAGTTGAACAATGAAAAAAGCCGTTGCATTATTGATGTGTGGGCTAATGTGTGTGGGCGCACCGGCCCAGACTTGGGATTTTAACAATTCCGGCAGCAGAATATTTGATATGAAGAAAAACTTCACGGAACAAACCACAGTAACCGTGCGATATGTTCCAGCGGCACAGATATTAGAGGCATGTAATGCACAAAGTCGTGAGTTTGGATACAACGGCTTTCCTGGTGGTGCCTTGGCATGCTCTTGGCATTGGCCCGATCGCTGCTACATAATCCTTCCGGAAAAAGTAGACATGCGAACCGTGGGCCACGAGTTCTTGCACTGCCTGCAAGGCCAATGGCACTAGTAACCATGTGGGTGCTGTTGATCATAACCATCATGGCAGGAGGGGAACAGCCTGCCAGATTTGACAGTGACATTTACTCCAGCCAGGCAGCTTGTGAACGGGGCAAGGCACAGGCTCAACGCAGGCCCGCCACTGTGGGCTATTGTTCATTCCAGTCCACGAGAAAATCCTAGGTTGACCTTTATTGCCCGAAATGCTATAATACATACATAACAGCAAGGAGTACGACATGGCATACAATTCACCCAAATTTGACAAAGACGCACACTATGCTTCTAAGTCAACAAAAGAACTGAAGCAGTTGGTTAAGTTCTGGGAAGAGTCTATTTCCGAACATGGCGGCAACACTGCCATCAACGAACTGCACATTGTTAAAATGAAACTGGCCGAGCGTATTGGCAAGAAAGAGTAAGGAGCACTACATGATGGTTATGGTAGCAAAAACAACAGACGGACGATTTGTAGAAGTCGTGCGAGTTGCCGAGACTGTGGCCTTCAGTGACGAGCCAGGCTGGGTGATGATATGCATGGACTGGCAACAAATAGAAAGACGCAAGAGCCAGTTCCGGTGGGTGCCTGCCAGCACCAGATTTGAATGGGTAAGAGAATTTGTAGGAGCACAAGAATGAACGAACGAATTAAGCAACTTGCTGAACAGGCTGGAGTAGAAATGTGCGGGTGTGGGTGTGATATGCCTACCAGACAATCAGCAAAGTTCGCCGAGTTGATTGTAGCAGAATGTATTGACATTGCTCAGGACCGTGCGGCATTTGATTGGGCTCCACCTAATGATGTGAATCATATTATTAGCGAGATTCGAGAACATTTCGGAGTTGAAGAATGAACCAAATTACTTGCCCACATTGTGGAGACACTTATCCAGACTTTGATGTGGCTCATGTTTGTAGTAAGGGTCCGTATGCTGTCAAACTCAAACCTAATATGAACGAACGAATTGATCAACTGTGGGGGCAAGCGTTAGATGCGGCAGTGCCTGAAACATATACCCAGCTGAGTCACAGCCAAGTGCTCAAAATCAAACAGGTGTTCGCCAAGTTGATTGTTCGGGAATGTAGTAATTTCTTGAAAGACACATTGGACGATCATTTTGCGGCAGAACAGTTAGAAGAACATTTCGGAGTTGAAGAATGAACCAACAAATTCGAGAAGTTGACAAGTGAAGAAATACATCTGTTGTGTATTGATACTGATTGCGGTTTCTCCCACCCCGGCTTACAAAACTCAACGGGTGTGCGAAACCAGCGAGGCGTCTTCCAAATCGCCTGCCAAAACAACATGCAAAACAGTATTGGTCATGACAGAGGCACAGAAAAAAGCAGTTGAAGAAGAAAAAGCCAGGCGAGAAAAGAAACCTGCAACACAACAAGCACCTAAACATTAAGAGAATACAAGAATGACAACCTGGATCACAAGTGATCTCCACTGGGGACACAAGAACATCATGAATTTTTGCCCTGAGTCACGGGCACGATTTCGCAATGATGTGGCCTACATGAACGAGGCCATGGTTCAAGAATGGAACCACTTGATTGGCACAGACGACACAGTGTATATCCTGGGTGACGTGGCATTCTTGCCCGCGGAAAAAGCCACGGCAACTGTGCGTCGACTGAATGGTCGCAAGATCTTGGTGGAAGGCAACCACGACCGTAAGTTGTTGCAAGATCAGGATTTTCGAGATTGCTTTGAACAAATTCACAAGTATCTGGATGCTCAGTTCAACGAAACCAAAGTTGTGATGTTTCATTATCCCATAATGGAGTGGGACCAGATGCATCGCGGTGCTGTTCACTTTCATGGACACTTGCACGGTGGCACCAGCAGCTTGGAAAATTATCGTGCTCTGGATGTGGGCATGGATGCTACTGGTGCAATTGCTATCACAATGGAAGATGCTATTGCACAAGCATTAAAAGGCAGAATCAAAGGACATCATGTTTAGAGAAAAGTTAAAAGAGTATGTGGAATCGTCCAATCTGGTAAACCGCCGGGAGTGTGGGCTCGGTATCTACGTGCTAAAATACAAGAAGAAAGTGTTCTACGATAACTTGTGGAACGAATACATTGCTGAATGTCGTGGAAGCATTGTGGATGCTGACTTCAACTTGGTTGCTTATCCCTTCACCAAGATCTACAACTACGGCATTGAAAAGTCTGCACCTGTGTTGGCCGACGATGTTCGTGTGACTGCTTATCGCAAGGTCAACGGTTTCATGGTGGCTTGCACATGGTACAACGGCGATGTACTGATCAGCACAACTGGCAGCACTGACAGTCCTTATGTTGACATGGCACGTGAAATGATTGGTGACAACATGGATCGTTATCGCAAGGTGTGCAAGGAATACGAAGGCAACACTTTTATGTTTGAGTGTGTTCATGAAAGTGATCCACACATTGTTCCAGAGCAGCCAGGCATGTATTTGCTAGGCATGCGCAAGAACGAATGGGGTTCTAAAGTAATGCACGACCCATTCTTCTTGCAAAACTTTGCTCGCATGTTAAACTGTTTTGCTCCAGAAAGCACAACTACTAACATGGCTCGTCTTCAAGAGATGGCTAAGGAATGTAAGCACGAAGGTTTTGTAGCATACACTATTGACGGGGTATCCTTCAAGATCAAGAGCCCCTACTACCTGACTGCCAAGTGGGTGGCACGCAATCCAAGAACTGACAAGTTGTTGACTCAACAGTTTCGGGAACAAATTGACGAGGAGTATTATGAACTTTTGGATCACATACGTGACAACATCGAGGCCTACACTGTGATGGACGAACAAGCTCGACTGGCCTGGGTTAGAAACTATATGGAGGCCGGATGCCTAAATGTTATCAAATGATTGGAGTGCCAGGTTCGGGCAAAAGCACCTGGATCCGGAATCAAGACTGGGCCCTGGGCTTGACTGTGATTTCTACAGATGCGTTTGTGGAAGACTATGCTAGAGCACAAGGCAAAACCTACAATGAAGTTTTTCGAGACTACATGCCTCGGGCTGTGGATCTAATGGCCGAACAAGCGGTATTTGCACGAGATCATGGCCACTCAGTAATCTGGGATCAAACTTCAACCACTGTGGCCAGCCGTAGAAAGAAGTTTCACATGCTGCCCGATTATGAGCATGTTGCCGTGGTGTTTGGCACACCCGAGCCCGCGGAACTTGCCCGTAGACTGGCCAGCCGTCCAGGTAAAAGCATTCCGGATCATGTGATGCTAAGTATGTTACAAAATTTAAAAGAACCCACACTGGAAGAGGGGTTCCAGGAGATATGGCATGTATAAAAATGTAGCAGATCACATAAAAAATCACAAAGAAATAATTGATGTGCTAAACGCCGTCAGTTCATGCGGACAATACAAAAATGCAGATGAGATTGCATATCAGCTGGGCCTGTTGAGCGCCTGGGTGTTAAGACTCAGCAAACAACACTGGGATGTGGAACTTGAACTCAACCAACGCCTGGCCACATTCCAGGAGAAAACGGTATTGCGAGCCCTGGAGAAACCATGAACGAACAAATTAAACAACTTGCCCTAGCAGCTGGCGGTAGTCACTATCCTGACGTGGGCGGTCGAACACTAGAAAAGTTTGCCGAACTACTGATTCAGGAATGTGCCCAAGTTGCAGATATTGAAAGAGATACTTCGGCTGGGTGTGGATATGTTACACAAACAACTGGACAAAGAATTAAAAAACATTTTGGAGTTGCAGAATGAAGTTGGAAGAACAAGGTCTGGTGTATCGATTACGCAAGCGGGCTGAAATACGCAGACAAATTCCCGGACGTCGAAGTGTGGAACAAGGTGAGACTGACCGTATTGCTGACCTACTAGACGAAGCGGCAGTAGAGATTGAGCGTTTGCAAAAACAAACTCGCGATCTACAAGCGTTGCTATCTGTGAAATAATCTGTTGACACTAAATAACTTTCCTGTTACAATATAAAAATAGCGACTCTAGCTCAATGGGAGAGCAGGACCCTCATAAGGTCTTGGTACTTGGATCGAAACCAAGGAGTCGCACCAAGTATCTGGCGTTAGTATAATGGATAATACAGGGGATTTCTACTCCCTAGATAGCAGTTCGATTCTGTTACGCTGGACCAGAGCACCGCGAGGGTGATGTAAAGGAAGCCATGAGAGACTTAAAATTTCTTGCCGTCAAGGCGTGCGGGTTCGAGTCCCGCTCCTCGTACCATGAAAGAACCTATGACTGAACCCACACTAAAAGTACAATTTGCCCCAGGATGCTTTGACGATTTTGAAGGGACTCAGGAAGAGCTGGATCTCTTGATGGCTGAAATTCACAGCATGTTTGAGAACATGACTGCGGAAGATCTTGAGGTCAGCGGCAGCATTGTGGATTTTGACCAGCTGAGTGAATCAGATCCCGAACTAGCACAACGACTGGCAGCAGCCCTGGATGGTATTGAAAGCGGATCTGATTCGAGAATCTTGCAATGATTTCCAGCAGTCCAGATCGTTACACTTTTCAAAAGGAAAAGTATATTGAACGCCGTTTGGAAGAGGGTCGGAGTCTTGACGATCCTGAGGTGCAGGCCATGCTTGAGTATTACGATAATACCAAGACACAGGCTGATCAGCATACCCAGGATCCTGCATGGCAAAAAGACAATTTGGAATTTGATCTACGCACCACTGACTGGGTGTTGGACAAGGTTCGCGAAAGCAGAGTCTACGCTCAAAATCTCTATGCTGCCATGTGCAACAACACGTTCCAGAAACAAGAAGTGTGGCCCATACTGAAAAATCAACGTTGGTCATGCTCGTGGCGGTATGCTGGGGGCATTGTGGCTGACATGCGGGGAGAAGGTGACTACGTTGATTGGTATTGTAGCGGTATCAGGGACACCACTCCAATGGAGCAACCCGAATGGGATATGCTCACTCTGGAACAGCAGACTTTCTACAAGGAAGGTATTGCGTATGTGGGCGAATGCACTGTTACTGATGAAATACAAGAAGACCTGACTCGTCTGGGTTGGACAGTGATTTCAGACTAAATCACCACAAATTTCGCCAAAATAATAGACTTTTTTGTCTGCGTCATATATACTACACTTATGAACAAGCACACTATCTTCTCGGCAGTCATACCGACAATCACAAATTGTGGGATGGCCTATGAGCGTGATTGGAGCCAGGGTCTTTGTTGATGTAGTTGAAACCGCATCCTTCAAAGACCCGCAGCAAGCGGGTTTTTTTATGGCGGTTGACCCTTATTCGCCAAAGTGCTATAATACACACAAGAGAGGAGAACAGCAGATTTTGCAAAGACCCCACAGTGATGCGGGGCTTTTGCAAAACAGGTTGACCAGTATTGCATAACATGTTATACTAGAGACTAGTTAGAAAAGCAGCACAGTGCATCGACACAGTGCAGTAGAGTTCGTTAAAAATTTGATTTTGTATAGTGTAACCAGATTCAGTTCTGGGCACTATATGTAAACACAGTTATACAGGTTATCCACACCGTTAGGCAAGTGAATCAGGAAGATGGGTTTGACATCCCCGCCTTAGCAGGCTAGTCCCTCACTTGCATGAAATAGGCTCTCACTGAGAAATCAGTTGATCTGGACAAGCGGCGGAACATGTGGACAGTAATGACAGCGGATGAGTTGAGAGTAGCTCTCTTATATTCTATCAGCCAGTTCCTGAATAAGTGTGTTTTCATATAGTGATTTTACTGCGTTCGACTTCAGGTGAGGTCATCACCCTTTCAAGGTGACTAGATGGGATCGTTACCCATACGCAGTACCAAGTTTTGCCATAGTAGTCCTCGGGGAGGGCAACGGATTGTCTATCCGTACCAGGTGGGTTCGAGTCCCATCTATGGCGCCAAGTTTATGGACATGATGTGTCAATTGCCTGATGCTGGCATGAAATTCCCTAACAGCATAGGGGAAAGAAGTGGGTTAGATTCCCATTGTTGTCCACCAGAGCAGAGGCGAGGTTACGTTCGCTGGTATGAGTTGACAAGGTAGCTAGCTAACCCTTGCAACGGGCAATAGTACATAAATCAATGTAACAGGTAGTGGTATTGTCCACTGTGGGCGGAGACCTCAAAAACGCTGTCCACCATATAAAAACACATTCGATCAGCAACCGTTTCGCACTGCTTTCGGTCAATGTTTTAGTGAGTGTGTTTCTATATGGTATATCAGTTGTTGGTGAGTCATACACGGGACTGCCAATGAAAATTGGGTATCGAGTCTCGGAATCTCGGACACCAACAACACAACAGCACAAAGGTAGTTCGAACTACTCGGCGTGGTCGCAGTCTGTACTACGGACTTTCCTGTTCAATCCAGGGTGCTGATGGATACGCCATATTAAAATACACTCCCTCGGGAAGTGGTTACCTGAGTGAGCGGTTGACCAATAGTAACTGAATTGGAAGTTCTTGGCAGTGTATTTTAATATGGTGATAGCTTAGTAGGAGAGTGCAGTCTTGTCAACAGGCTGTGGGCACAGGTGCAAATCCTGTTCACTATTTTATCAAGTGGAAAGCAAGAGCCACAAAGTAAACGCTAGTCATCTTGGTCCCTCGGTGACTCATGCAGTGATACACTGCTATGCAAAAGCGGAGTAAGAGTCTCCACGTAGAGGGTACCATATAAAAACACACTGTCCTAGGCTGTGACCTAGTCCATCAGAAGTCCCCGGAGACAGAAGCAGTGTGTTTCTATATGGTTAGTTGGAAACAAACATAAGAGAAAGCCACGTACCTTGAACAAGTACCCCGCCGGTAAAATATCAGTAGTTGTCCTGACTGTTCGACCCAAGAGGTGTTAAACCCGTAGATTCAGTTCCTACGCTCTCGCTCAAGGGATGTCGCTGTGTCGTAGCAGCACTAATCACCAAGTTTAGGGGTTCGTCTAGAAACCGGTAAATTGTAGTTTGGTCTACAAGCCCTTGATTAGTTTATGGGCTCTCAACGTGAGATGCGTTGGTTCAGAAGTAACGTTACTGAACTAGGAGTGCGGCGAAGTACCGACGGGGTCCACCAATTTTATGAGTAGAGCATAGATGCAGTAGAGACGGAAGTCTCCCATACTAGTTACTGTGAGGTGCAAGTCCTCTGCTGCTCAACCTTTTTTGTAGTTCCGGCCTGGTGCCGGAGTAAATGGCGTTGCGGATCCTTTAATGGCGTTAAACATCGAAGCGCAAACCAATTGAGTTATGTCTCAGCCTACTACATTTTTAGTTTTGTAAGTGTCAGCAAGTGAAGTCACGCTGTCTAGGTTTCTTCGAAGGACCAAAGCAGTAAAAGGCAAATGGGTTCAACTCCCACCCGCGGGCAACTGCGGAGGTCCGTAATGGGGACTACGCTGGACGGAGCCCAAGTGATATCCATCGTGCTCGAGGTCAGGCTAGGCGGCCGGTAAGTCCTGAATAAATCTACGATAAACGCGACGTAGGCTTACAAATTCAATTCATGCGGGATTAGTTTAATGGCAAAATTAGAGATTTCCAATCTCCAGTCAAGAGTTCGATTCTCTTATCCCGCTCCATGTATGCCAGCGAGACTTGGTAGTCAGAGAGGTCTTATACACCTTTTAGCGCCAGATTAGCGTTCTTGAGAGAGTTCGATCCTCTCCGCTGGTACCAGTTTAAGCAGATCATGTGGCGGAAAAACTCATTGACTATGGGCCCAACTGCCAGGGACCAAGACTAAATCCTGAACCGCTGACGGTTAAAGGTACGAGACTGCTAGTCACGGTCAACTCATGCTCGGGAAGGTGGCAACACTTTTAAACGCATGGCAGTCACATGATCAGCTTATCCAATTCAGTTGACAACAAATCAAATGTGTTGTACAATACACACATAGATAAATAATTTAGCGGGTAGGGCCCAGTCACCATTCCGGTCTCATAAGCCAGGAACATCGGCAGTGCGAATCTGTCACCCGCAACCATTTCGGCCGTGAAGTATAAATACTTCACATAAAGTTATCTTTGATGGTTGACATCAAATGATAAATAAACTATAATAGGATTTAAGATGAAAACAACTCTCTGTTCACTGTTGACGAAACCCATGTTTACACAGGCATCCGCCTGGTCACATGCGTATGGTCGCATGAATAGTATTCCAGGCGTTCCGGGATCTCTTGAGAGGTGTGATAGTTAACTTAGTTAAATCACAAAATTCAAAAGACCCTGGAACTAAAAACTCCAGGGTTTTTTCTTTTCAGCGTTAGATAGTGTGTATAGGTAACGAGGACCTAGCCTGCACTTAAAACATGGGCAAACGGGCGGCCTGTAGGATAGAGTCTCTTTTGTGAGATGAAAAATTACAGCGTATCGAAGCATTCTCTATCCGCAAGGAGACACGTGGGTCCATCCATGAAGAGTGCTTCGATACACACATTGAGCTGATCAGGGCTGTGATGCCGCAGACAGTGTGTAGAAAATTTGTATCCATAGTGTAATGGCAGCATCGCGGTCTCCAAAACCGTCAGTCTAGGTTCGAGTCCTAGTGGGTACGCCAAATATCGGTCCTTAACTCAACTGGATAGAGTGCTAGTCTTCGAAACTAGAAGTTGGCGGTTCAAATCCGTCAGGACCGACCAAATTATTGGGGGATTCATATACTGGGTATTATGCCTGCCTTGCACGTAGGTCAAAGGAGTTCGATTCTCCTATCCTCCACCAAAGTATTTTAGGAACAATGCTACAGACTAATAGTCCGCCGCTTTGCATAAATAAACTAAAGGAGAACATCATGTTCAAGAATAGTAAAAAGCAAGGTGATGCTGGGTTAGGACAAGCAATAGCATATTTTACAATGCTAGGTTATGACCTTGCTTTGCCACTAACTGACAGTGCTGATTGGGACTTGATAGTTGAGATGGAAGATGGCTTAAAGAGAGTACAAGTTAAAACGTCTTCGCAACTATCAAAAACAGGAACAATGAAGTTTAATTGTGATGTCAAGGGTGGCAATCAAAGTTTTAATAAACCTCCTAAGACGATACAGCAACAGCAATGGGAACTTATATTTTTACATCACTTGGTGACAGGAAAACAAGCATTGATTCCTAAAGAAGTGTTAGTTACTAAAGGACAAATAAACTTAGGCAGTAGTCAATGTAAGTATAAAGATTTTATGATTTAATGTGGAGGCGTGGCAGAGTGGTTGATTGCACGAGACTGTAAATCTCGCCCCTAAAAAGCGCGGTGGTTCGAATCCATCCGCCTCCACCAAGTTATGGCGCAATGTGAACAGCAAAGTTCTTAATGTCATATGCGATGGCGATAGTAGAGACTATCCACCGGGACTGGCCGTGAAACGCTTCCACCAATTTTCTATGTGTATGTCAGTCAGGTCAGACATCTTGCCTTGGAAGCAAGGAGCCGTTGGTTCGAATCCAACCACATAGACCATTATATCAATGCACGTTGTCTAAATGTATCGCTAAACAATCCGTCAACTCTTAAAGAGTAACAGGCTTGTTCCACCGGCTCAGACCCATGATAGTTACTGGTATTGAACCAACTACAATAGCCTGGAGAATAAATCTTTTCATCTGTCTCATTGTCAACAAGATAAAATTTCTTCTTGTCAGGACTAAAGTTAATCCAAACAAATTCATCCTGATTAGGTTGACTTGTATCCATGTAATCAGTATGTACTGCCGTGTGGACTCCAGTATAATTAATAAACAAAGTCACACGACCGTATTCACTAAAAATGTCCTGGCGATCGAGCCATTCATAAAACACTGCAAACTGTTTATCTTCGGGCAATGCCACACATTCAGTGGCATGATGTTTGGTATCATAGTCTAGGCAGTATCTAAGACCTAGACTAAATGTGCCGGCAGCAATATTTTGTTCAAACACAATGTAATTGCCAAACTGATCACAGTTGAGCAAATCCGTAACAATTTCACGCAGTTTGGGATCCGTAATAATATTAGGATCTGCTTTGAACTTGTCTTGATAATCACTTACGCCATGTTCACCTCCTTTGAAGTGACTACGTCGAAATTTAGTGGGTTTAAGCAAGTGATGATTTTTAGCAATAAACGCTGAAATGTAGGGCTTGATTGCCCGAAGACCATCAATATCTAATAGATGATCAAAATTTAAAAATGGGTGGTTGTGTGTCAAGAACATAACATATTTACTCATGAGCATAGTGATCATTATTTTTATGGCAGAGCAGAAACTGCTAAGTATTTTTATAGAGAGTGGGCCGGATGGTAAGGCATGGGATTGCTAATCCCACGATGGTGATGAGCCGTTGAGTGGGTTCGACTCCCACACTCTCTGCCAATAATTTATTCCCTAATAGCTCAGTGGTAGAGTAGTTGACTGTTAATCAATTGGTCCGTGGTTCGAGCCCACGTTGGGGAGCCAAATTCAAGCCCTTGTATCCTTAGTGGCAGAGGTCCTGTTTTGTAAGCAGGGTGTGGAGGTTCGATTCCTTCCTGGGGCACCAATAATTTACAACAAAGAAAGAACTATATGAAACGAAAGACTCGTAAACTATAGTGTCATCCTAGATCCCATGTAGGTCCGGGTTGGCACGTGAAAGACAATTTTACATACCAACCCTTCAAGATGTTAAGGCAGCATGCCGGACTCTTAATCCGTGACGTCCAAGTTCAAATCTTGGTGGAGGGACCATATGGGATCGTAACTTAAAAGTAAAGTATCGGACTTTTAATCCGACTAAGAAGGGGCAGTACCTTCCGGTCTCACCATAAGAAAACATTCTGTAACAGCTACACTGGAACAACACTGAACTTGACTTATTCTGCAGAACAGTCCAGAAGTGCCAGGAAGAGCAGGGCTGTCTGGGATTCAAGCGCCGCAGAGTGTTTCCTTATGGTTTTACGTTGGCCATGGTGTAATGGTAGCACCCGACTCTGTGAAAGTCGTAGCATGGGATCGATACCCATTGGTCAACCCAGTTTGGATGTGTAGCATAACGGTAGTGCGCCTCCTTCATACGGAGTCAAGTGGTAGTTCGACTCTACCCATATCCACCAAGTTTTATTCGGGAATAGTGTAGTCGGAAACACAACAGACTTTGACTCTGTCATCCCTGGTTCGAACCCAGGTTCCCGTGCCAGTATTAGAAATGCCCAGTAGACCGAATGGCGAGGTACCGTCTTGATAAGGCGGCTGTAGTTGGATCGTAACCAACACTGGGTACCAATCAAAAGCTGCGAATAAACTTCAGTGCCGATTCTGTGTTGTTAAAGAAACGCAGGGTCAATCGGTCGCTGAAAATATCATTTACAAAGATGTAACAGGTATCGTGAGTACTCATGCTCAAGTGGATGTGCAGTCCAGTCGTGGTGATGTTGTCATATGTGTACATCAAGTATTTAAGCGACTAACACTCGCTCCCAAACTCTCCATAGCACACGGAGTATAATAGGACAAGTTGTGTGCGACTAATTTTGCCTCGTTCGTCTAATGGTAGGGCCGCGCTTTTACACAGCGCAGACGGCAGTTCGATTCTGTCACGAGGTACCATGCTCTATGTTTTTCAATAAATACTAGAACAATTTAGGAGATTCATATGGCATTCGACACAACTACAACTATTACATGGGCATCTGAAGCGGATCAGACCAATCCAAGCCGCGTGGCAGCAGCTGATGCTAACATAGTAAACATGACCAATGAAGGAAAAACTGACGGGTCGTATTTGGTGGTGACACCGGTTACTACCACAAGATACTGGTTAGATTTAGCAGCGGCGCAGGAATTTGCTGCTTTTGTATCTACTAACGCAACTGAAAATAATTGCACAATTGTCAGCATCGAATACGGCACTAGAGCCTAGTATCTAACACAGTAGACAGTTAGTTTTTACATCCACATAATTCTCAGTATGGTGAAATGGTATCACTCTTGGTTTGGGACCAAGGAGCGTAGGTTCGATTCCTGCTACCGAGACCAATCTTACGCACAGGTGGCGGAGCGGCCCAACGCACGGGATTGCAAATCCCGAAAGCCGTGAGTTCAAATCTCACCCTGTGCTCCACTCAAACGGAAAGTAATGCAGCGGGGATGGTCCTGCGACTGGCCTTGAAAACCAGGTTCTCTTAACAGGGATGGGGTTCGACTCCTCTACTTTCCGCCAACAACATGCAACTTTAGCTGATATGGTTATAGCGGTGCCCTGAAGAGGCATTGAAGTAGGTTCGATTCCTACAGGTTGCACCATCATGATAATGCCCCGGTGACGTAATGGTAGCCGTGTGAGTCTTAGAAACTCATGTCCTTGTGGCGTGTCGGTTCGAGTCCGACCTGGGGCACCAAATCATTTGACAACAAGTCGCAGATGCTGTACAATGAGTGCATGTACAAGATAATAAGCAAATCAGGACTACCACTTAACTCATATGACTCACTAAGTGAAGCAATGAAATTTGCTCAAATTGTTGGCATGTTTGTGATCATTCGAGGTCCAGACTTTGAAGTGTGTGGTGTATTTGGTGTGGACACAGTTCGAGATGGCAAGTGCCCCGATGGTGTTGACTACGACTGGAACAAGGCCAGCAGAATTGGTGCCACACGAAGATGATGGAATGGAACAATCCTGCCATGATCAGTGCCGTTGATCAAGCCGCTATTGCTATCACAGCAAAGGAATCACTCATGGACTCAGAATACCAAGAATACGATGCTTTCGTCAAGCAGCTAGAAACCACTTACCCCCGAATGTTTGCGGGCAAATACGGTGGGGTCACATGTGGCGCAGGATGGTGGCCTATTATTGCCAGCCTGTGTGCCAATATCCAAAGTCATGTTGACTGGAAAAAGGATGCTTGTCCGCAGGTAGTTGTGGCGCAGATCAAAGAAAAATTTGGCGGCCTGCGCTTCTACTATGATGGTGGAGACGAGTACGTGCGTGGCATGGTAACCATGGCAGAAGCCTGGGCAAGCCATGCCTGCGAAGAGTGTGGGGCACCGGGCCAACGACGCGGCGGTGGCTGGATCAAGACCTTGTGCGACACACATCACAACCTGCGTGAATCACGCAAACAATCAGGAGTATAACATGTTGAGTATGAAAGAATTTATGGAACTGGTGGATTACCGGATCACCGAAGGCGACACCTATGGCTGGCAGTGCTTTGGGCCCAACAGTTATCAGTTGAGCTCCTGGAATGGCGTGCATGGCACAGGCGGCTGGAGTGCCAATATTGTGTTCAGCACCCGGAGTCAAAAGGTATATTGTGTAGAGGTATGCGACTACACTCGCGATCGTGCTTACAGAATGATCCATCCTGACTATGTGAAAAAGCATGACAAGGAAGCTCGACGTCGAGATGTAAGTCTCAACCAAGCCTGGGACGATGTCAACTACGTTGATCTTGATGTAGATGATGACTTTATGCAAAAGTTCCTAGCTATCAAAGAAGGCAAGGAATATGACACCCGTGTACAAGTGCCAGTAGACTTCACAGACGAAGAACTGTTAAAGTACATGACCGCTGCACACGAACTGGATATCACATTCAACGAGTTTGTGGTGCAGGCCATAAGTGA